>Ga0098040_1000337_pt1 | contig 21967 bp, 20 predicted proteins | sample 7_EtaG_FD_75065 | JGI IMG/M metagenome (GOLD analysis project Ga0098040, IMG submission 75065) | Marine viral communities from the Subarctic Pacific Ocean - 7_ETSP_OMZ_AT15161 metaG | ecosystem: Environmental > Aquatic > Marine > Oceanic | place: Pacific Ocean | collected 2015-01-08
AGTTAGCCCAGGAGGACGGCGGCGATTTAAAGGGGGTGCTGCGACGCGTCGGAGACACCGACTACAGTAATGACATCGCACTAGCTGAGGTTCAACACGCGGAAGCCCAGAAGGCCCTCGATCACGAAGTGAGTGCCTGTGCACAGTTAAGAGAAGCACTCCGCGTAACAGAGCAAGAGTATGCAGCACTGACAATGCAAATTGATTCTATTCCCGCAGAGCGCCTTGATATTAAGAATCTTTTAGAAACTCGATCCTCCCTAGAAAAGAAGATTGAAAAAACTGATATTAATATTGTAGAACTTAAATCAGAGAATACTGAGCACAATGAGAAGCTAAAAGAATACGACGATTTTTTGACCACTATTGATATTGAAGATCTTTTGTCGCAGAAACTGGAATACGATGAGTTTAAGCAGAAATATGATGATACACTCAACAAGGCCCGCCTTCTGGATAATGATTATAAATCAATGAGCAAGAAATTAGATCTATTAGATGAAGTTCCATGCGGAGATAAATTTCCCACCTGTCAGTTTATACGGGATGCCCACCTGGCTTCTGTTGAATTGCCTTCATTAGAAGTGAGCATAGTGACTAAGATTGAGGAAGCCAAGGAATATAAGACCAAGGTTGTTTCGGTAGACTCCGCCGAGATGATTGATCTTATTGATAATTACAACAATACCATAATCTATAAAAACAATATTGAAATTGAAAAGCGCGACAACAAGGTTTCTATTGAGAAATTGTATGCAAAAATCAAGAGCTACCGCGACGCTCTACGTTTAACGACTGAGAAGATTGATCTATATGAAGAGAAGAAAGACTTAATTAAGAACATTGAAAGTCTTATTAGTTCCCGTGATGAAGTCGAAAGAAAAATACAAGACACTAGAGACGAAATAGTAGAAGTGGAAGATTCAATTAACTTGCATCACAGGCAGCTTGGCTCAATGGAGCAAAAGGTCGAAGACCTAAAGCAAAAGAAAGAAGACATAGACGAAATTCGAGAAGAATATGCAGCATACGATTTGTTCATGCGATGCACTCATTCTAATGGGGTCGCTTATGATATTATCAAAAAGCGACTGCCAGTCATTAACAGCGAGATAGCCAAGGTTCTAGCCAATATTGTAGACTTTGATGTATTCTTCCAAGAAGATGGCCGCAAACTTGATATTTTGATTAAGCACCCGAAGCACGACCCGCGCCCAATTGAAATGTGTTCCGGCGCAGAGAAGACCGTTACGGCGATGGCCATCCGGTTGGCGCTGTTATCAGTGTCTTCACTCCCGAAGGGCAACATTTTTATTTTAGATGAACCAGGAACAGCTCTTGACGCCGACAATATGGAAGGGTTCATTCGAATCCTTCAACTCATTAAGATGTATTTTAAGACTGTGATCCTGATTTCTCACGTCGACTCCCTGAAAGATATTGTGGATGTGGAAATTACAATTGACAAAGAGGGTGGGTTCGCCAGAGTCAGTCAGTAGCTTATAGGCTTGGGTGGTGGAAATTATAAGCCTGTAAGAAATAGTATCGCAGCACTTGCTTTTTGTCTTCTTCGTTTCCAATATACCAATGCCATGCGCTTAGATTAGCTATACCAGCAATAGCAGCAAGAGTTTTTTTAATATCTTCTTCAATCCAATCGATCTCTTCTGCGGTTGGTTCTTCAATTTCTAGTCCCAACTGGATGGCAATTGAGTAAAGGATGTACCAGTTTTCATTATCGTGCGCCTCTCTTGCACGCATAAAGATGCACCTGAGCCTCGCGATCTCTTTCTCGGAAAATCCGTTGGCTCTTACTTTATCGGGGTGTGTCTGTTCTGCGATTCGACGAAACAGTTTCTTTAGTTCTAGATCTTTGTTAATTTTTGGCAGTGCGTGCTCCTCGGCTTCGGCTTCAATGTCGGTAGTTACTAGTGCGCTAATATCATCGTAGTCGGGCACTTCGGGCTCTTCTTCTTCCGAGTCGACTGACCGCGCCGGAGCAACCGGCTGTGGTTGTCGATCTAAATGATCTTTAAGGAGCTGCCTCTCTTCCTCGGTGAGTTCGGCCAGGAGTCTGTTGATTGCTTCTTGAAACCCTAAGAGAGCATCTTGGGATAGTTCTTGATGGTATTCTAAGTCAGCATGTACAAACTCTGCGTTCTTTAGTGTTTTTTTAAGTTTGTACTTAAGTTGTTTAGTCATCCTTTGCTCCCGACGCTAATTAGTACTAAGGAGTCAAGCATGAGACATATATTAGATAAGGGACTAGACAAACTGGTTTCCCGCAAATTAATGGCATGGGCAACAGCTACTTGCCTACTGTTGTTTGCCGACCTGGCCTCCAGCGATTGGGTAATTATTACCACAGTTTACATCGGTGGTCAGACAATAATTGACGCAGTTGCGAAGCTTAAGGGTTATAAGTAATGGCATTATTAAAACTTAAAACAATTTCAAAAAAGTTGTGGCTTTGGGCTAAGAAGTTTTGGTGGGTGATTATCGTCGGCCTCCTCTTTTTGTGTGCGTGTCTTCTTGGTGCACTCACGCGTAACGGAGCTTTCCTGGCTGGGGTATTGGATTTAATGGAGTCTAAGCGAGACGCTCATGATCAAGAAATGGAAACATTAGCACACATTCACAATACCGAGATTGCAGAAAAAAATGATAGGCTTCAAGAACATCTTAAGCGAAGAGCAGAGATCGAGGAAGAATTTAAAATGAGAGGAGAGACTCTCGATAAACAAAAAGAAGCAGAACTTAAAAGAATTGTGGACGAAGGTTATAATGATCCAGAGAGGCTGGCCAAAGAGCTAGCTAAAGCTTTTGGAATGGAATAATGTTTAGGAAAATATTGTCGCTTTATTTGGCGATTTTTATGATGGCGCCCGCCATCGTGCTGGCAGAAGAAACTGAAACTTTCCCGGATTATGTTGTCTTGCCGATTGAGGCAGGAGACATAGTTCCTTTTGATGGGGTGCTATTATCTTTAGACGCCGCCGCAAAAATTGTAACTGAAAAGAAGTTTGAAGATTCGGAGTGCGACTTGCGCATCGGGTATGAACTCCATATGCAGGAAGAAAGATATCAACTGCAACTCGACTACAAGGACATTGAAATCAGTTCCCTGAAAGATAAATACGAATCAATGATGATTTTAAAAGTAGCCGAGAACGATCGTCTGACCGAGTTAGTTTTGAAACAAAAACCAGCACAAGGTCCTCTATTGGTAGCTCTAGGATTTGGAATCGGAACGCTCACTTCATTGGGGATCTTTGCATTATCAACGGAGATCGTAAAACAGTGAGCATACCTGAGGTATCATCCAGAAATCGCCTACTTGCGATTCTTCAACGCTACCTGAAGAAGCTTAATGCTTTAACCGTTGCAAACTATACATTTCCAACATCGGATGGTACCAACACTCAGGTACTCACGACAGACGGCAACGGAACTTTAACATTCGAAAATGCTGGTGGTGGTGGCTCACCGGCAGGCTCCAACACCCAAGTTCAGTTTAATGACGGAGGCTCTTTTGGCGCTTCTGCAAACCTAACATTTGATGGAACAGACGTAGGTGTCGCTGCCAAGATTTTCCATGTAGGCGATACGGACACATATATCAACTTTACGGATGACGACATAAACATCCAAGCGGGCGGCGTCAATTTTGTGGATTTCACTCAGGATACTCAAAACGACGTAACTTTTAATGAAGGTGGCGTTGACATTGACTTTAGAGTTGAAACTGCCGACGAATCCCATATGCTTTTTATCGAAGGTTCTTCCAACAGGATGAGCATCGGCGACAATACGGGTTCACCGGCAGCAACACTAGAGGTTAAGAATAACGCTTCTGCTGGTGCCTACGGGGTACCCCTTGTACAATTAAACAGTAATGATACAGACGAGATTGCGCTTGATATTAATGCTTCCAATGTTGATGCAAACGTGGTTGCTATAGCCGCAAACAGCGTGACAACGGCGAAGGTAATCCAAGTTTCAGCAGACGCCTTAACAACTGGTAACGCCCTTTATGTTGATGATGATTCCTCAGATACATCTGCAAGAACCAGCGCACACATAATCCAGAACAACGCCGCGGCAATTGCTGCAACAGCGCTAACAGTCCAGTCAGACGGTGGAGCTACAGGAGTAAAAATAGACAAGAATTATTCAGATGTCACCGAAGACGAACCATCCGCGATAGGCGCGTTGTATATAGATTTTGACAAAACCGGTGCTTCCACATCAAACAACACCATGTATGGTCTCAATATTGATATGGATAACACCACAGCCACCGCTGGCAACAACTACATGTATGGCTTATACGTGACGCCGACGCTTTCGCATGCTGCAGATGTTGGTGGAGCCTATTTATACGGCGCATATATTGATGCACAAGGTGGTAAAGGCGCCAGCAGTCTCATCACCGGCGCAAGGATCGCTGCACAAGGCGGCGTCGTCAACTACGGACTCCAGCTTGACGTTGAGGACGGCGCTAGCAATGTCGATCTTAGGATTCAAAGCTCAGTCGATAGTGGCGATTTTTTCCAGATTCAAACCACCACTCACGGTGCAACCACAATCACAACTGTTGATGACGATGCCAGCGCCGCGGATCTTACATTTACTGTTGATGGAGATATTAGTTTAGACGCCACAGCGGGTGCTGGTACAACAACCATCACTAGCGATCTCGCTATTGGCGGCGACCTAACCGTATCTACAGCCGGCTCCACGATTGCGCAAGAAGCCTGGACTGCGCCAACCCTCGCAGGCACATGGAGCAACTATGGGGGACTCTACCAAGACGCCGGGTATATGAAAGATAGCTTGGGATTCATTCATTTGCGCGGGCTCCTCAAGGCCGGCGGCGCCGGCGATACTATATTCACTTTGCCCGCGGGCTATCGGCCCTCTGCCAAATTGATTTTCTCAGTCCAGGTCTCGGACGGCGGCAGCTACGTTCACGGGCGAGTAGATGTCGACACTGATGGAACCGTCGATCTTATAGTTCCCTCCACCGTTGCCTCTGGCGACTGGGTATCACTAGATGGAATTAACTTTGATACCCAATCATAACGAAAAGGATAAAAAACAATGTCGATATTAGATACTATACGAAATATTATTTTGGAAGACAAGAACCTTGATATAGATGCGTGGAGCGACGCTTCATACGTAGATCAAGGGACGGACGGGACAGATAGAGAGGCTTTAGCGTCAACACCGCCAGTTCTTGAAGCTATTGTAAGCAGCCCGGGGCTCTTGGCTATGCTGGCGGACGCTCTTAAGCCTCATCTGGATGCTCTAGCAGATGAGTAAAGACCCCAACTACATTGCCAAACTAGAAAAGGCCATAACCCAGAAGTATGGCGAAGAAACCATCAACAATCCTCGCCGATTTTGGGACGAGGACAAAGAAAAAGAATACCTCCAGCAGTCCATAGAAGAGCGACAGAAGTTCGCCAAATTATCTGAGACACAGAACAAAGTAGAAGAAGACGGATTTTTAATAAACAAAAAACTACTTAATAGAGACCACAATAGGACGTGTCCTGTTTGTTCTAAATATTCTTTTCGTCCCAAAGATGATTTGTATATGAATAAGTTTGCAGCGTGCTTAGCTTGCTATATACAATATATCGAGGGCCGAGAAGAAAGATGGGCAACAGGGTGGAGGCCCAACAAGGAAGAATAACATGGCAACAGTATACGATATTATCAAAGGAATCAATCAAGCAGCAGCAAACGCTTATGACGGGGCCCATGAGGCATCCCTGGCTGCTGATGGTAAGGCCCGAACCGCCGGCCTAAGCCGAGAAGACGGCCACTATATTAATGACCGTCGTGTCATGGACGGGTTTAAAGTGACCATCGCCGGCCCACTACTTCGAATTAATTATCAAGCGGAAGTGCTCATCAAAGATGTTAAGGATGCGAGATTTGAAAATGATATCATTACAAAGCTTAAGGATATTGTTAAGTTCCTTAAGAAAGAATACAAGGCCATCACCGGTGACACCCTGACTCTTACACAAGAGGGGGACCATGACATCCTGGTTCAAAGAATGTCTAACTATCGTACAGATTGTCAGGCTCACTGCTATTATAGAATCGGGGGCCTTAAGGATGTCGACACGGTCGAGCCGGGTGACAGTAAAGAACGCTTAGATGACGCAGTTAAGAAGTGGCTTGCTCAAGGACCCAAGAATAAGCGCCCCTCGAACGACACTCGCAAAGGCAAATAACAAATGTTATGGGGAATGCCCTAACTAAGACAGAAATTCTAAGAGAGATCGTTAAGGCGGGGAAAGATCCCGTCTATTTTACTATAAATTACGGTCGTATTTCACACCCCCAAAAGGGTACCATTCCTTTTAAAGCCTATGACTATCAGAAAGATCTGTTAAGAGACTTTACTGATTATCGTTTTAACATAATTCTTAAAGCTCGACAGCTCGGAATTTCCACTATTACAGCTTCTTACGTGGCGTGGCTAATGATGTTCCATCGGGATAAGAATATTTTAGTCGTGGCAACCAAGCTACAGACAGCTACCAATCTTGTTAAAAAAGTAAAAGCCTTAATTAAGCACCTCCCAGAATGGATGCAGATTGCTTCAATTACAGTTGACAATAGAACATCTTTCGAACTTTCCAACGGATCTCAGATTAAAGGGTCTTCCACCTCCGGCGATGCAGGCCGTTCGGAAGCTCTATCTTTATTGGTGATTGACGAGGCCGCCCACGTTGAAAAGCTGGGAGATCTATGGACAGCCCTATATCCTACTCTCTCGACTGGAGGTCGCTGCATCGCACTGTCTACCCCTAATGGTGTAGGTAACTGGTTCCATCAGAACTGCGTTGAAGCCGAGGCTGCCACTAATGATTTTCACATGACCACCTTAATGTGGGATGTACATCCAGAGCGCAATAAAGCTTGGTTTGAGAAAGAAACCAGGAACATGTCGAAGCGCCAAATCGCGCAAGAGCTAGAGTGTAATTTCAATGTTTCGGGCGAAACGGTTATACATCCTGATGATATCCAGTGGTATTTAGAGAAGGTTGTTGCCCCCGAATATCGAACGGGCTTTGACAGGAATTATTGGATTTGGAAAAAATACGATCCCACTAAACCACATTTAATCGTCGCTGATGTCGCTCGCGGTGATGGCAAAGATAACAGCGCCTTTCATGTATTTGAACTCGAAACGATGGAGGTGGTGGCCGAATATGTCGGAAAACCAAATCCCGACGCGTTCGCAGATATTTTATATAACGTGTGTGGGGAATATGGTAACCCGATGTTGGTCATAGAAAATAACAATATTGGTTATGCAGTACTTAAAAAATTACAGGATAAAGGCTATCCTAATATATATTATTCATCTAAAGGTGATCACCAATATGTAGATCCTATAACTGCTCAGTGGCAGTCTAATGTCCTCCCGGGTTTTACCACATCTTCAAAAACACGACCTTTGATCGTTGCGAAGATGGAAGAGTTTATGAGAAACAAACTAATTAAGATTAACTCTAATCGTCTGCTTTCTGAAATGAAAACCTTTATTTGGCAGTCAGGCCGGCCACAAGCGATGAGAAGTTATAATGATGATTTGGTTATGTCATTTGCGATTGGTTGTTGGGTAAGGGATACAGTAATAGTGCAAAGTCAAGAAAATATAGAGTATAATAAACACTCATTAGCCTCTATATCTACATCTAAAACCAACCTATCTACTACAATTCCGGGGATGACTGGTCACAAAGCAACAGGTGAGAACATGAGAGCTCAAGAAGCTGAGAAATTTAATGAGCAATATTTTGCACTGATTAAGGGTTAAAACATATGGCACGTAGAAACGAAAAAAACACAAGGAATCCCGCATCACCGCTGTTCAAGCGGCTGACTAGAATCCTCTCTGGCCCCATTGTAAATTATAAGGCACAAGTCGCGCGCCAAGAGCGCCGCGGCGACCTAGATAAATATCGCTATCGTTTCCGTTCTATGAGCGGCCAAGAGTTCAAGCGCGCCGATAACAACTTCTCTCAAAACTTTAATATGATGACTTCGGCAGCCTTCCGAAGCCAAAACCGTGCCGAACGTTATGTCGATTTCGAACAGATGGAGTACATGCCAGAGATTGCCTCGGCTCTCGATATCTATGCCGATGAGATGACAACTTCTAATGAGTACGACAAGCTTTTGAATATTTCATGTAGAAACCTTGAAATCAAAACTATCTTAGAGACTTTATTTTATGATGCTCTGAATGTAGAGTTCAATATGTTTGGCTGGTCGCGCTCGATGGTCAAGTATGGGGACTTTTTCCTTTATTTAGATGTTGATGATAAACTTGGTGTTACGTCGGTAATCGGTCTTCCTAATACCGAAGTGGAAAGGCTAGAGGGTCAAGACCCAACAAACCCCAATTACGTTCAGTACCAGTGGAACGGTGGAGGCATGACCTTCGAAAACTGGCAGGTAGCTCATTTTCGTATCTTAGGTAATGACAAGCATGCCCCATATGGAACTTCTATTTTAGACCCTGCTCGCAGGATTTGGCGCCAGCTTACATTATTGGAGGACGCCATGATTGCTTATCGTGTCGTCCGCGCACCCGAGCGCCGTGTATTTAAGATTGACGTTGGCAACATTCCTCCTCAAGACATCCCACAATATATGGAAAAAGTGAAGAGCGAGATGAAGAGAAACTCTTTGGTTGATGCAAATACTGGCCGAGTCGATCTTCGATACAATCCGTTATCTCTAGAAGAAGATTACTTTATCCCAATGCGCGGCGGTGTTGGTTCGGATATCATATCCCTTCCAGGCGCGAAGTCTCTGGACGACATCGAGGATGTTAAATACTTGCGTGACAAAATGTTCGCCGCGATCAAGGTCCCGCAATCATACTTGACTAATCTTGAGGGCGACACCGAAGACAAGACAACACTAGCCCAGAAAGACATCCGCTTTGCCCGGACCATCCAGCGCCTTCAGCGTTCCATCATTTCTGAACTGGAAAAGATCTCAGTAGTCCACCTCTATACTTTAGGATTTAGGGGCGACGACTTAATTGGGTTTGATATAAAGCTTAACAACCCTTCTCGCCTAGCCGAACTGCAACAGTTAGAGTATTTGCGCACCAAATTTGATGTTGCCAACGCCGTCCCTGAAGGGACCTATAGCAAACGATGGGTGGGGCACAACATCTTAGGCCTGTCGGATGAAGAAATCTTGCGAAACAACAGAGAGACCTTCTTTGACCGCAAGCTCCAACAAGAGCTTGAAAGTGTCGTTGGTGAAGGCGAAGGTGCCGACGGTGGCCTAGGCGACCTTGGCGGCGGCGGAGACGCTCTGGGTGACCTTGGCGGCGGCGGAGACGCTCTGGGTGACCTTGGCGGAGAAGAAGGTGGAGATCTCGGCGGGGATCTCGGCGGAGAAGAAGGTGGAGAAGAGTCAGCGCTTCTGACGGCACCAGCACGACGAGAAGATCTAGAAGAAGGCGGTCCAGAACGCACCTATGAAAAGGGCGGGCGCTACCGCAAGAAAGCTGCAGATCAGCGCAAGTCCACTGGACGAACTCGCCGCGAAACCTGGAGTGCTGCGACGCCAGAGGTACCTACCTTGAGTACTTCACGTGCACGGAATCCGGGTCGCATGCGTCCGAGCGATTTGGCAATTGGAAATCTGGAATTAAAATCAATGCTGGGCATTGAAGAGAAAAAAGAACCTACTTATAATAACGAAAGTCGTTTAATAGAAAACACTCACCATGTTCGTAAGTTGGTAGAACAATTAGAAGCAAAAGAGGCACAAAAGGATGAAACATAACAAAAAGCGAAACACGGCATTTGCTTACGAAGTTCTCACACGAGAACTTACTAAAGCTATCGTGGATCAAAATGCTTTGCGAAAAGACAAGATCATTAAAATTTTAAAAGAACATTTTAACTCCCGGACAATTCTAGGACAAGAGCTTCGTCTATATCAAGCAATTTTAGAAACTAAAAATATTGATCTTAAAATAGCTGAAAGGCTATTGGTCGAAACTAAAGCGGCCCATGGGCGTTTGGACGAGAGAGAATTGTTCGATGCTCAATCTAAATTAATAGCAGCGATAAATAAGGGGATGTCTAAGGAGGTGTGGGGCACTTTCGTTCCAAATTTTAAATCTTTGGCGTCAATTAGCTCCATCTTCAACCCGTCGACATCGGTAAAGAAGAAGGTGCTCTTTGAGCAAGCTCTTATCGATGGCATGAGTACTGGATCCTCAACAGACCGCGGCAGCGCAGAGATGAAGGCCTTAGACAATCTGGCTTATAATTCATTTATTAAGAAGTTTAACAATAAATACAGCGGTCTCCTGCAGGAGCAGAAGGAATTTTTAAATCATTATATCACTAGTTTCGCAGACGACGGCTTCGAGCTTAGGCTGTACTTGAACGAGGAGTTGTCTAGACTCGGAGATCAACTTCGCCGCGTGTCGGAATCTAAGCACCCAGATATCATTCGCAGCAAGTCGCAAGAGGCGCTCCTCTATCTCGAAGGATTCCGAAAGCGGGACTTTACAGAGCAAGATCTTAATAAAATTCTATTGACTCAAGAATTAACGCAGGAGTTGTTCTCTAATGATTAAGATTAAAATTGGGGGACCACAGGCCACAGTAGAGCTTAATGCTCGCAAGGGCCTAGACGGCTCTTTACTCATTATGGACCATACCAAGATTGATATTGCCGTCATGCCAGAAAAGATGAAAGTGGTAACTTTTCCAAAGACTACTTCCACTGAGGATGTTTACGAATATCAGAATAGATTATTTGAATTTTTGGCAGATCAGGGGATTGTTGATCGCCAGTCGGTTCAGGGAGGAAACATTTTCCGCTCCCTAGAAGGTGTAGTATTTTCCAACGATCAGGTTAACTCTATTCAAGCAGCTGTATATGTTATCTCAGAGTTTCTTACGATTGAAGCCCAGTACGAGCAAGTTGCTACCAATTATGAGAAAGAACTTGAAGACATGTATACTCACCCCGACGATCGCAACTCTACCGAGTACGGCGAAGTTCCGCAATATGCCGAGAAGGGCTCCATGCGTCCTGGCTACTACTACTATCCATTACGAAACCGGTATTAGACTATGAGTGAGATGAAGCTCATTATGGAGGGGTGGAGATCTTTTCGGTTAGACGAGCAAGGCGCTGCAGCTTGTCGAGCCCACTTCACCAACGCCGGTGAATTTAGGCAGGCTTATCAAGTTGCCTATGCAGTTGCAAGAAAAGACAAAAACGCAAAAGAGTTGCTAGATAAACTACAGACCGGCGCAGATTGGGCACTAGGCTTAGCAGGGGTCTTGGCTGCCACTGGTATAGTAACCGGCGGCGCAGGAGCCCTCGCCGGCGGAGCAGTTGCTGGTTTTGCTGGCATAGGAAATATGATTATTGGCGCTATACGCGGCGGGAGAAACAAAAAGTTTGATAAAAGAACTTTGGATACAATATTTAAAGCTCTTTGCATAGATGCAGCTGTGCTGGATATAACAGATGATGAGTTGGAAGAAAAAATCTTTCAAACAGAAGCTCCCTTTGATGATCTCGAAAACTACCTAAATGGATTGAGTCCGGACGCCCCGGTCCCCGATTTAAATGCTTTGTTCATCGATGCGATAAACAAGAAGCTTCAGGTCACAGATCAGTCAGAATTAACGGATAAAACTTAATGCAACTACTACATTTTATACTTGCCGCTTACGGCATGACATTTATTATTATTCACGGACACATCTTTAATAAGATCCGCCCACCGTGCAAATCAATGGGGGGATTCGGCCGGCTATTCCATTGCCATTTGTGCATGGGATTTTGGGTTGGCGTGTTTCTATGGGGCATAAGTCCATATACGGAACTATTTAGTTTTAGCAATCAGCCTATGACAGCGTTCATGTGCGGTTGCATTAGTGCTGGAACCTCATACTTTTTGAGTATGTTGGTCGAGGATTACGGGATCCGCGTGGTCCATAAGGGAGGTGAGAAATCATGACAAAATGGATGATCCAACCAGTTCGACGATGCTGCTCCGGTAGCATACTTTATGTGGGGTCGAAAGGCCCCACGTTAAACTTTAAACTTCAAAAGGAATAAAACAATGGCACGCAGAAAAAATGTAAAAAGAATAGATCCAAGATATTTCTTGCACGAGACGGTATTGCGGGAGGGGGACGAAGTGTCTCCTGAAGAGGTGATCCAGGTCGCCGACGAATTAGAGGGAGACCCTGAGGTAGAAAAAGCCATTCAGGCCGCACTCCAGGACCCAGAAATAATGGCCGCTGTCGCACAGGTTGTTGGGGCCGACTCTCCAGAGCTTGAAGAAGGCCGCTCCGCAGCCGATATTCGAGGTGGGTCTAGAGAGGATATCGAATCCGCTATGTCGACGTCAGACAGGCAGGCCCGTGTAACTCAGCAGCAGCAGCGCCGCGATCAGCGAGACGCAACTTGGGACCGCGCCAAAGCCGGCCTTGATAAACAGCGCTCCGGCGAAAAGCTTGGTAATGTCCCTGTTGCCCTCGGCGGCCTAGCTACGATTCCGCTCAGCGTCGCTGCAGCCGGTGCAGCATTGGCCGCGGCGGAGCCTGCGGGAATCGCCGGCGCAGCCCTTATTTCTATTGGTGGGGCCCCGGTATTCGCTGCTCTTGCGCTTAGCGCCCTCGGAATGGCGGGACTGACGTTGTTGCTGAAGCGCCGCGCTGAGGAAATGAAAAATACCGGCCGAGAAGAATATCGCGACGAGATGGCCAATCTGGACGCGATGGACGCGTAATAAACAATGGCACAACTTCTACGAGAATATTATGAACTATGCGAAGGCGGCGTCTGTCAGGACTTACTGACGGAAGCCGAGAAGCGTTTCGTCAAAGAAGGCGGAATGATGCTCACAGGCAAACTCCAAGAAGCAGACGTTCAGAATGGGAACGGTCGCGTGTATCCCCATGCCATCATGGAGCGGGAAGTTGGTAAATATAAAGCCCTAGTGGAAGACCGTCGCGCCTTGGGCGAACTAGATCACCCTGACTCTTCTATTATTAATTTAGTTAACGTATCCCATATGGTAACAGAGGTATGGATGGATGGCCCATCAGTTATGGGCAAGATTAAAGTACTAAGTACTCCCTCCGGGCAGATTCTCAAGTCCCTCGTTGAGTCTGGAGTAAAGACTGGCATCTCCTCAAGAGGAATGGGATCGGTCACAGAGCGACAGGGCAAAACCATTGTCGAGGATGACTTTCAGCTTATCTGTTTTGACATTGTGTCGGAACCCTCAACACCCAACGCGTTTATGTCACTACAAGAAAACAAACTCATGAATGAACAGGCCGAGAAGAACAACAAAATTCTTAATTTATTAAACGGAATCTTAAAGGACTAGAAAAATGACAACAGGAAAAACACTTCTAAGCGAAGGCCAAATTAAAGAAATAATTCGAGAAGAATTTGCATCACAGGGAGTTGTTTTAACTGAAGAGCAGCTGGAAGAGCTGTTCGGATTGTTTGGTAGCAGCAAGCTCATTAAGCAGATTAAAAAGATTGACCCCGAAGGCTCTGAATTAGATAAATTAGGATACGACGCTGACAATCTTAAGGGCCTGAAGAAAGCGCAGCTTAAGCAGATCCTCGGCGATCTTCGAGATGCTACCGGAACAAAAGAGCCAAAAGGCTTTGTTCAAAAGGTCAAAGATGTGTACGCCGGCGTTAAAGATATCGGTATTCTTGGCGGCGGAGCAGGCACTCTCCTGGGCGGTGAAGAAACTTTTGACATTGAAAAGAGAAAGGCCCTCAAAGATACCGCAAAGAAGCAACTTGAAGGGTGGCTCAAAAAACTAGACTATAAGCCGGCCCGCGCATTGTATGTGTCCCTCCAACAGCAGGGGTTCCCCAATAATGATGAAAATGATTTTATGGGAAACACTGCCGAAATTTACAATGAATATGACAAGGTTGTAAAAGATTTCGAAGCGAAGCAGGTTGATTGCGATCGCGCCAACACCATTATTGCGGTCCTTCGTGCGCTCGTCATCTACTTCCAAGACTTTGGAATGGCCGATAAGTACTTCTATGTTAACGAGCAGGAAGAACCAGAGCAAGAAGAGAAGATGGGTGCCGCCCAAGGATCAGTTTCCAAAAACTTTATCGCTGCCTACGGCAACAAGCTTCCTCTTGGTTTGGCCGCGGCCGGCGTCGGCGCCCTAGCCGCCGGCTTTGCAGCGGACTCTGAGTTCTTTCAGGGCTTTTTGGAGGGCTTCAAGGATATAGATACTATCCCCACCGAGGCCGAAACTTTCCGAAGCGTCCAACAGACTCTTCAGTTAGGAGAAGTTAAACCCGGTGAAGGCATTATCAAAGTTGTGCGGCGCCTCACTCCGATGAAAGACTTTGCTACTGCGGGCGGCCCCGGAATGGGCGCCCTGGGTAAATATCCAATGGTGGTTCAGCTTCTTAATGCGTCCTTGATGGGAACCACGCCGCTCGATAATCGAGGCGCTCTCATGCAGGCCATACAACAAAATGCGGACCCTTCTAAGCTTTTTGTAGCCGGCGACATGTCGGGTACCGGCAAAGTGGGGGAAGAAATGTTCGGCTTAAACAAAGGAAAGTTTGAGCAAAACCTTACCAAAGTAATTAGCGACAAGATTAAAGGCACCGCGAACGTTCCTGCTGATACCGTTAAGAACAAATTTTTAGGAGCCCTAGGGAACCTCCTTGGTCCCATACTCAAGGGCCTCGGCCTAGGAGCGCTAGTTGCAGCTCTTGCTTCTTTCACCATGCGCCAAAAGGGCAAAGGCAAGATGGGCGGCTCCCGCATGTCGCGCCTCAAGGGAATCGTCGACGAAATGGTCGATGTTCCATGTGATGAAGATGAGAAGTGCCCCGATGGATCGGAACCTCCCTGTGAGGACGATCCACCTCCGCCGCCCCCCGAAGATCCCTGCGAGGATAAACCGGGAACGACCTGGAACCCGGAGACTGAAGAGTGCGAATGCCCCGACGATCTGACCTGGAATCCCGAAACAAAAGAGTGTGAAGAGGTTAAGCCCCCTCCACCGCAACCACCACCCACTAAACGATTGGGTCTTTTACGCCTGGACGATGACGGAGTGAAGGTTTATATTGGTACACGCCGCTCTAAGGATCAGCGCGATTATGAACGCGATGTGATGTCGAAGGCGCAAGACAATGCTATTACTGGTCGTAACAGTGATCCCACGACGGACGATCTTAACGACCGCCCCGGCGGCTTTAGGATGGATAAGCGCTACTCGAAGTCTGCCGAAGACTCAGAATGGAAGGACCTTATGAGAGCAGTCAAGGGAGGAAGCAAGAGAGACCCAGAGCCTTATGTGACGGTTGATGCGAGTGTTTATAATGACGCCGCTAAAGCTTTGCGCCAGGCCGGCGTAAAAGCTCGGGCAAACTCTAGAGCCTTCAAAACGGCGGTGAAAGACACGGTGAAGTCGCTTCTCGTTCAGTTTATTAATAATAAGAAGAAGTTATCTTCTAAAGATGCCGCCGCCGATCTTCGACCGCGATTCGATGAAGCCGGAATTGAATTAACTGATGAGGCCGTCGCTGGCTTGATTAATACGCTTCAAGATTATGGCCTTGTGCAATCGGGAGAACAGCTACAGGAATCTCTAACTCTTGATCGATGGAAAGTACTATCAGGCATTAAATGAAAAAGTCAGAACTAAAGAAGATCCTCAAGCCTTTAGTAAATGAGTGCATCAAGGAATCTCTGTTGGAAGACGGATTAATTTCAGGCATCATTGCTGAGGTGGTCAGAGGCGTTGGTGTTCCACAGCCAATTGTGGAGACAGTTGCCCCAAAGGTTGACCCTGTTAAAGAGCGCATGCGCCGAAATGCTTTCACCCAGGAACAAAGTGATAAATTAAAAGAACATAAGAGCAAGCTTATGTCTGCTATTGGAGGAGGGGCCTATAACGGCGTCAACCTGTTTGAAGGTACCACTCCAGCACCGGGACAGGCCTCACCCACGCAACAGGCATCACCATTGTCTGGCCAAGCACCCGAAGACGCCGGCGTAGATATCTCCAGTCTTTTTGGTTCGGTCGGAACTCACTGGAATGCTCACATGAACGAAACAAGGCAGAAAGAATAAGAGGATAGTATGGCCACCAATGTTAAGGTTGACCTTAGAAGGGGCGAGTCAGGGGAGCGTCTCATTAGGAGATTTATAAAAAAATGCAAGAAAGAACGTATTTTAGAAACTCATCGTGAACGCACTGCCTATTATGTTAAACCCTCAGTCAAGAGAAAACTCAAGCGTCAAAAGGCTATTAAAGAAGCCAAGAAAAACGAGGCCAAGAGAAACAAGCGAAGGTTCAGGTGAAAAACCCCTAGTGAGATGCTATTTAATAACGCTATATAGTATTAAGTAGCGGGGTTAATAAGATGTTTAAACAAAGCGTACGCGCGTGGCCTATGCATGAGGGGCGCCACTAAATGGCTGATCCTAAAAATAAATGGTCCCAACCGGCGGCGCCACCGCCCCCTATGTTCTTTGGAAAAAAAGAGCGTGAATTAGTAAAACAGGTTAATGATGAACTCGCTGAGCGGATTGTCGGTCAGGCCGTTGCCTATTATCCGATAAGCCTTGAGGAATCAAATTTCAATAAAACATATGGAGAAGCCGTTGAAAAAGTTGCGCTTCCTCCTATTCGAGTTTATGCATATGTGGTAGTTGAGAATGAGCAGACTAATGAAAAATATGGGTATGAATATACCAACAAGCTAACCGTTAACTTTCACCGGTCGAGACTGACGGCCGATCAAGATCTATATGTCCGCGTAGGAGACTATGTGCAATATGGTGAAAAGTTTTATGAGATTGTTAAAACTTATAATGATACTCGCTATCTCTTTGGCCAAGTAGAGCATAAATTTCAAATCAGTGCAGAGTGTGTTGAGGCTCGTCCAGGCGCCTTCCGCGTCGAAAAGGAACTCACCCGCCCCGCGGCAGTTTCGGGCTCATCGGGGGATACTTCGGCTCCTGCTCCGCGCGCGGCGCCCTATCCTCCTCTGGACGCCACCTATATTACCGTTACTGCGGATCCCAAACTCCCTAACGAGCGCGTTCTCACTGCCGGCGCAGGAATTACCCTAACGGACTCCGGCCCGGGCTCAGCGATGACGATCGCTGCTACTGCAGGCGGGGATGGTATCTTCACTGCAGTGAACGGATCGGCTGCCTATACCACTAGTAGTGCCACCTTCGGGGCCGCCACTACCCCTACACATACCCTCACGGTAGCAGGAACCACCTCTGGTTCAGGCGTTGCAACGTTTGGAAGTTCGATTTCGTCTTCCGGAGATGTAGCTGTCACTGGTGCTGTGCACGCGGCCCAGTTCTATGGCGGCGGCGCTGGAATTACTGGCATCTCAGCTGATGGCGTTGACGTAACCAGCTCTACAACAGATATCAATTATCCTATGGTGTTCACTGAGGGCTTCCAAACCGACGGGAGTTTAGGCCTGGCGGGAAACACTGCATTTATCTACAATCCGAGCGATAATGTAATATCTTCTTCGGCTGCCCTTCAGGCCGTTGGTAACTCCATCTTTGGAGGTACACTCAATATTAGCGGGAATGTTGGAATCGGCACTGACGCCCCCTCCGCTGGCGCTACGCTTGAAGTTGCCGGCACAACAGCGGTACCGAACCCCGCAGTTCGTATTACCGGCACCGGCCCGAAGCTTCAATTTGATGAAAACGACGCCGGCGCTGGGAAATTTCAAATAGCCGCATCCAACGGAATGCTGAAGTGGCAGGTTCAAAATGCTGCCTTCGATGCCGCCAGCGTTAAGTGGATGATGAATTCCGATGGGCAGATGGCCTTCCGCGACGGCGCCGCCGGCGAAGCAATTCCCGCTCGCATTTATATTTCGGGATCAGGAAATTCTAATTTATTGCAACTCTCCAGCTCCACGGTGGCAGATATTCTAGTTGTAACGGGCTCGGGACGAGTAGGCATCGGTACAGCAAGCCCTTCTCACACACTAACAGTAGCGGGAACGCTGTCCGGATCGGGGGTCGTAAGGCTCGCTACCTCACTCTCTTCATCAGGTGATGTAGCCGTTACGGGTAATGTACATGCTACGCAGTTTTATGGCGGGGGCGGCAATCTTACAGGTATTTCTGCGGATGCGATTGATGTTACTTCCTCTACCGGCGACATTAATTACCCGGTTGTTTTTACCGAAGGGTTCCAGACAGACGGCACTCTTGGGTTGGGCGGAAATACGGGCCTTGTTTATAATCCTAACGATGCAGTCCTTTCATCCTCAGCAGCCATCCAAGCTGTTGGTGCTACCATTCTGGGAAACACCCTACATGTTTCTGGCGCCGTTTCCGGCGCCGTCGGGATTACAGGCTCCTCCGGCATCTTCGACGTTCAGGTATCTTCTTCAGCACTTTTTGCAGACACGGCCGTTTTCAGCAACAACGTTACCATCGCTGGCCTGTTGGTGGGAACATCCCCCGTTAAGATATCTGGTGCTTTAGATATTGTTGACAGTCTGGGGAATGTGATATCCGGCCTAGGTACCTCAACTTTCTCTTCTTCCGCCGGCGCAATGTTCGGTCAAGCAGTTTCAGCTTCTAGTGACCTGGCGGTTAGTGGCAACTTGCATGCGACGACATACTATGGAGATGGCTCTAATTTGACTGGTATTGATAGTGCGTCCGGTTCGGCCAGACAATATTCTTCAACGGGAATGGAAACCTCCGGATATTTGAAAGTGTCAGGCAGCGCTATATTCGGCGCTGGGATAACTCACAAGAGGTCGGCTATTACCGCAGCGACTTATACAATCCTTGTAACTGATTATTATATAGGAGCGGACACTAGCTCGAATACCATTACTTTAACTCTACCTGCGGCCAGCGCAGCCGGCTCAGGTAAAACCTATGTAATCAAAGATGAAGGAGGCAACGCCGCGGCTAATGCGATTACCGTCGACGGAAATGGCAGCGAAACGGTAGATGGGGCTGCAACAGTTGACGTCACTTCTCCCTATGGTGCTCTCAATCTTTATAGTGATGGGTCGAATTGGTTTGTTTATTAAATAAATAATCAGACGTTTGCTCTTGCGCTACCTATATGTATTAGAAAACGGCTGTGGATAGCTATATTTAAATTCTATTACTCCTAGATGAGCGTTCGCGAACCAACTTATGATTTTCACCCGTTTTTGTCATTAATCTATAGGAGGATTTAAAAAATGGCATATAAATTTCAAGAAGGAAATGCAGAGTACGATGGCGAGGTCTCAGGATCTAGCTTTCGTACTGCAGGTTCCTTAAGCGGCTCTGGAGACTTAGCCGTTACAGGCAACATGCACGCGGCCGTCTTCTACGGAAGTGGCGCTGGCATTACAGGCATCTCTTCCGATGCAGTGGATGTTACGGCATCTTCTGGCGACCGTGCTTATCCACTTGTGTTCACTGAAGCTGCACAGGCGGATGGCACTCTGGGCCTAGCCCTTAACACAGCCCTCAATTACAACCCTAACGATGGGCTTCTGTCGAGTTCTGCTGGCGCAGAATTCGTTGGTGCCTCTCGTTTTGTGGGCGCCCTTGGCGTGACCGGCGCGATGACCATTGCTGGCATTTCCGGCTCTGGTGCGCTGCAAATGGTTGGTGCTGCGACTCTTGTAGGCGGCCTGAATGTAACTGGCGTAGTTTCGTCATCTGGTGATGGTCGATTCATGGCAATCGATCTCGACAGCCAGGCGGATGTCTTAACCAAGACCACTCTTGGGTCGACAGTTGTTGCTTCATCTTTGACAAGTGTGGGAACACTAACGTCTTTGGCTGCTGGAGCGATCACGACGACCGGTAAGCTTTCAAGTTCTGCTGGTGCAGAGATTGTGGGCAACACTGTGGTTGTTGGAACGCTAGATGTTACTGGAGCGGTTGAGATGGCGAGCAGCCTGACGGTCGATGGAGATTTCACCGCTGAGGGCAATATTGATCTCGGCAATGCGACTTCCGATACCATCACCGCAACTGGTCGTTTTGATTCGGACATTGTTCCGTCGTCTGACAGCACGCGAGATCTTGGTACATCTGCTTTGCAGTTTGCGGAGGCTCACGTTGACCATGGTTATATCGATGCTATTACTGCAACCGGTACTTCGACGCTTACTACTGTTGATATCAACGGTGGTGCTATTGATGGAACAACCCTGGGCGCGACGTCGCAATCTAGCGTTAAGGCAACGACATTGTCCGGCTCGGGCATTCTCAGTGTTGTCGGTGCGTCCAACTTGGTTGGCGCCCTGAGTGTTACTGGTGCCATCAAGGCGGCTTCTACAATCTCGGCTTCTGGCGTCAGTCAGTTAGTTAGTTCCATTTCGTCTTCTGGCGATTTGGCTGTCACAGGTAACGTGCATGCTGCTATCTTCTACGGAAGCGGCGCTGGTATCACTGGTATCAGCTCTGATGCTGTGGATGTCACAGCCTCTCTTGGCGCAAGTCAGGTGTATGGTATTGTTGGAACCCAGGCAATTCAGAGCGATGGTACTCTTGGTCTAATCACCACGGTTTCGGGAGCTTCTTTCAATCCGTTGGATGCTACGTGGGGAAGTAAGTTACTTCTCTCCGGCTCAAAGAGTGGAATGCAGACGAGTGAGATTCAGTTTGGTGAAAAGGGCGGCTTAGGAGTCGGAGACTCTGATGGGTATCTCCTGACGCTCTCGTCTTCAATTGCTGGTATCGATATTTCCGCTTCGCAGGACGGTGGTATCGCCATATATGGTGGAGATGGCGCGGAAGCAGGGGTCGGTATTTATAATAGCCTTTTCGCTGTCTGGGCCGACGAAGAAGACGACATGTATAAATTCGCTGTCCAGAGCGCTAACGGCGCTGTCTCTGGCGCTGCTGGTGCTCAGTTTGTTGGTGCTACTGTTCTTGGTAATACCCTTCATGTCAGTGGAGCTAGTACCTTAGCCGGCAAACTTTCGAGTTCTGCTGCGATGGAAATCGTTGGTCAGGTCGACGTAGTTGGTAGCCTTAATGTGACCGGCTCGTCCAACCTCAACGGCGGTATCGACGTCAACGGTAGCAACTTTACTGCTGGGACCGATGGTGCAGTTACGATGACTAGTTTGAGCGTTCAAACTGGTGATATTGGCACCTTCGCCAACATCTCTGGCTCCGGCACCGCGCAATTCGGTGGTGCGACCATTCTTGGTAGCACATTAGGCCTTTCTGGTGCAGCTGACTTTGAGAGCACTCTTGAGGTTCAGAGTGGTGTATATAACCATGGTTACCAAAGGTATGAGATGTCGACGATTACATCGAACACCGAACTGACGGCCTCTTCCTCGAAGAGTTATCAGATGGTGAGTGGTGGCACAAGTGCTCTTACGGTGATTCTGCCCTCGGCTAGCGCTGGACAATATTACCAGTATGGTATTAAGCGCCATAGTCGTATGAGTGGCACTGTTGTTATTGAAGGTGGTGGCAGTGAGCTGATTGATGGTGAAACAAACATTACGTTGTCAAGCGTGAATGCGTCTGTATACCTGATCAGTGACGGTACTCAGTGGAACATCTTCTAAGATAAGCGTAGCTTCTCTTTCGAGATAATAAACTTTAAGGGTGGGTATCTTTCGGGGTGCCCACCCTTTTTGTATTTGAGATTCTATATATGGTATGGCATATAAATATACAACAGGATCCGTAGAGCGGGGCGACATCTACAATCAAAACGATGCCCAGGGAAATACTTATTTAGACTGGAGTGAAGATGCAGTTGGGTTTGTAGCCGGCGGCGAATTGTGTTTGGTTGTTTCCGGCTCCGGCGCCGTGAGTTCATCTCTGAATTTGTCCGCGTCGGCTTTTTACGGCGACGGCTCGAATCTGGAAAACATCACAGCCACG
>Ga0098040_1000339_pt1 | contig 21914 bp, 19 predicted proteins | sample 7_EtaG_FD_75065 | JGI IMG/M metagenome (GOLD analysis project Ga0098040, IMG submission 75065) | Marine viral communities from the Subarctic Pacific Ocean - 7_ETSP_OMZ_AT15161 metaG | ecosystem: Environmental > Aquatic > Marine > Oceanic | place: Pacific Ocean | collected 2015-01-08
CCACGACGAGTTCTTTGTGCGATAGCGTTAGCATCACGCTCAATTTGGAAGATCAAACCTTTGAACTTCTCAACTGACCATCTACCATTAGAGTCGGTATCAAGGTCGAATGCGCCAGCAGTGGCGACGTTTGATTGAGCACCAGATTCAGCAACCTTATAGATTGTTCTGATAACTTCTCTGTTGATCTCAGCAAGGATTTCAGTAGAAAGAATGTTGGCAAGTTCTGCCTCTGCATTCAAACCGTGAATTGCTTTAAGATCCTGAGCGAGTTCTAGTGAATACTCAGCTTTTAGGGCACGAGATTTGGCGGTAACCGTAACTTTCTCAATCGAGAATGCCATCTCGTTGAATTCGTTACTAGAAGTGCCGAGTGCTTCAGCATCTTCTGTATCCATACCACGACCAACAGTATACTGTTCCTTGGTCTGTGATCCTTGGGGGTTAAGAACGCCTGGGTTATCACCACGTTGAGTGATAGTACCGAAACCAACCAGTTTACCAGTTGTTGCGCCTTCGTTTTGTGAGTAACCAGTACCGATTTCAGCATCAGTTCCAGTCGAATCCTTAGCGGAGAATGAAGTATCTGCTTCGTCGAACAGTGCTTCTGTACCAGTGTTGCTGGTATAGCGGCTTCTCATTGCGAAGATCAAACCAGTAGGTCCGTTCATTGGCTGAACACCTGCTAGGTCATAAGCGACCAAGTTAGGCATTGAGCGACGGATAAGGCTGATTAGAACAGGGTCGAAACCTGCAGTAGGTCCACCTTGTGCTGCGCCAGCACTAAAACCTGCTGTTGCTCCACTTGAACCAGTGGAGTTGGTTGGAGCAGCTTCAGATAGAAACTCTCTCTCTTCTTTAATTGCGTTTTCTTGGTTCTCCAGAAGAACTGCGGTCACCATTCGACGATGATTGTCTTTGATGTTTCCCATACCTTCATGGTCTAGGATTGGTGCCCACTTCTCCTGCAGAGCCTCCTGATTAATAGGGGCGTGCATTTGAAAATTTTACCTCTTTAAATGTTAGTTTGTTTTATGATTAAAAAATCACTTTTTAGAGACTCGATTGAGAGTCTGAAGATATCTTTCCATTACACCAGAAACTTCCTGATATGATGGTTGATTTGCTTCTTCTGATAGATTCTCTGACTGGTCTCTCTGAGTTCCAGTATTCTCTGGGAAGTATGAATTCCTTAGAGTTACTAGTTTCTCACGATAGTCTGCTTCACTTTCAAACTCAACATTTTCCACTAGACCAGCGAGTTTGTCTTTCTGAGTATCTGCAAGACCCTCAGTGACTTCAGCAAAAATTCCATCAGCAGTGGACTCAGCTAATCTACGGTTTAGAGCAACATTCTTTTCGATTTGCTCATTGAGTTTTCCTTCCATTTCATCAAGTTTATCTACCATGTTCTCGATGACATCATATTTCTCTTCAGGGATAGTTACATAATGTTCTTCAAATAGACCCTTCATTCCTTCTAAGAATGATTCGGTCATTTCTGTTTTTAGGCCGTGCTCAACAGCGAGTTGGTTTTCTTTAACCCACTCTTCAGCAACGTACTCTAGGTAGGAATCAACCCTTTCTGTTAGTTCTTTCTTAACAGATGCGACTTCTTCAGTCAAGGATTGTTCGTATTGTCCTTTGAGTTGCTCTTTAAGACCCACTATCTTGGACTTAATAGCAGCTTCAAAGATCGTCCGTGCCTTACTTTGGAACTCTTCCGAAAGTTCTTCGCCAGCAATAAGAGCATTAATGTCTTCTTCAACATCAATCTTCTCTTCTTCTACTTGCTCTTCGGCAACGACATCTTCAGTTGAAGTTTCTTCCTCGGCAACTACTTCTTCGGTTGAAGTCTCTTCTTCAGAAACAACTTCTTCCTCTTTAGTAGGCTCTTCGGCAACTACTTCGCCTTCGACTTCAACCTCTTCCTCTTTAACTCCTTTAGGAGCAGAGTCTCCAGATTTTGCGCCTTTATTAACGACATCCTTTACTTGCTTAAGACTACCACCAGGTGTCTTTAGTTTTGCAGAGTTGTCATCTACTTTGTAGTTTTCGGGAGTAGGACCACCAAGATCTTCCCAAGTAGCAGGAGTTCCACCAGTGGATAACTTCTGTATTGGGTCGGCTGCCTTAGCTCCTTTGGTTACCACATTTTCGGTTTGAGTTTCCATGTCTTGTAATTTGCTACCAACGGACGGTGTATAGATTTAAATTAATCTGTATTTATTTATAGAGTTTACAGATTTGAAAGAAAATTGTTGAATAAATCCAACTTATGTTCTTCTAATCTCTTTTGATCAACAAGAGTGTTAATTCTCTTCTGAGTCTTTTCTGCGAGTTGTTCACGAAGACTTCCGCCTTCCCAAATCCACTCTTTTCCTTCCATGATTCCATTCACAAATGCTTCAGGAGCAGAAGGATCGGCAACGATATCAGCAGCAGTTGCTAACTGGAAATCTTCACCTACAATTTTATATCCCTCATTAGTTGTTCTTAAAGAACCAACTCCACGAGAAGATACCCCCAACTGAACACCTTCATCTAAAAGAGAAGATGCAATTTTACCCATTGGAGTACTTAATATTTGTGCTCTACCTGTAAAATTATTTCCTTCTTGTTGAAGACTAGTAATTCTATGAGAAACACGATCAAGGTTTACAGTTGGACCATCGGGATGTCCCAATTCTCCAAGAGCACGGCCCCTTTGAATAAAGGATTCGTTATATCTACCAACTTCACGAGCAAGAGTTTCTACTGGATACATTCTACCATTACGATTTTGAATATTTCCCTGTAAGAAAACACCCTCAATATAAAGTTTTTTATTTGCACCTTTTCCTTCAGTGACAAATTTAACCTTAGCTACTTCTTCGGTAATTAGTTTCATTTTCTTAGTTCGTAAATCCTACGGCAGATGCCTTAACAGCATTATTAGCTGCCCATACTATATGACTTGATTTTTTTTCAATGACCACTGAAGATGATCTCATAACAGTAAGACTACCAATGGTTGTTCCACCAGCAGATACTTGAACTGTTACTAAATGATCTGCACCAGATGCAGTATTAACAAGACGAACTACTCTTGCTTGGGAAATGCTTGTACCAGTACCAGTTGTTGTTGGTAATGCGGCCTCAGCTCCTTTAAGAAAAAGTCTCATTGTTATTCTTCTCCAGTGTCTTGTGCTACTTCGGGTTGACTTTCAGATTCAGTTTCAGATGGAGTAAACATTGAATATGCAACTTTATTACGTAAAGTTTCAATTCTTTCAGCAGCTTTTGTATAAAGAGTATCCTTCATACTATCAGCAACTTTTGCCTGACTACCATCAGTTGCAATCAAATCGACAATACTTTCCATGAAATTAATATAGTTATTATATAATTTATTTATATCTCGGCAACTTTGTTGTCATTTGCCAGTTGCCCAGCAGTAATTGCATCTGCTGCAACCATCTCTTCACCCTCTGGTGGCAATGGTTCTCCTGTAATTGGATCAATTGCTGCAGGATCTGGTATAACACCATCTTCTATTTCTTTAGAAATTTGATCATCCAGTTCTTCCATTTCTTGATCAGATTGACGAAGAACTTTTCTACGAACCCATTCCTGAGAATAATATCTACCGATATAAGGTTCTATTGTTGCAAGAGTTCCTAATCTTTCATTCAATAATTCAGATTCTTTTAGTTCTGCAAATTGATTATCATAAACAAAATCATATTGAATATGATCATTAATTTGATCCCAATCTTCAGGAGCAATTATATTTTTAAGAATTAACTGAGTTCTCAACATATCAGAGAACATATTTGCAAATCTCTTTCTTAAGCGACCTACAAATTTTGCGAATTTTAATTCGTCACGTAATATCTCTGATGACCTACCCAAATTAAAACCACCATCATTAGCGATTCTTGATTCAGGAACTCCTAATGCTCTATAGAGTTTCTTCTGGAAATATTCAATATCAGAAAGTTCTCCAAGATTCTGTCCACCTGGAAGTGTAGTAATCTCTGTTCCTCTACCACCTTCTCTACGTGGTAACCAGAAATCTTCCATCATAGACATGAACTTACGATCATCTCTAACTTCACCAGTGTTAGCATCATACACTAACTTGTTACGATATCTCATCATAACATCACGAAGATATTGTTCTGCCTTTACTTTAGGTAGATTACCAACATCAATATAGAATATTCTTCTTTCTGGTGCTCTTGATAATCTGTAGATGACAAGAGAGTCCTCAATCATTCTAAGTTGATTAAGTGCCTTAATTGCTTTATGCAAATAAGATAAGCAAGTTCCTTTATTGCGATCAAATAAACCAGAAGTTACATAAGTAACTGAATCCTTTGCAATTTTAATTGAGGATTTTGCCCCACCACCACTAGGATTATATGATCCCATTGGATGATTTGGTTTTGGTGTATAAACGTAATACTCTTCTATTTCTGGGTAAATATCTTTCTTAGGATCTACCTCATAAGCATTTGATAGATTAGCAAGATTGTTTTTATTGTTTTTATCTTTCTTCTCTTGTCTTATGAACTTCATCTTCATGGGATCAATATATCTGATCTCCTTAATACCCTGGTCTGGTTTCTTTACATCAATAACTTTTAAGTAAAATAACCTTCCATCAACATACCAATTTCTAAAAATCTCATGGGACTTCTTATCAAAGTCCATCATTTCCTTAATATGCTTAAACTCAGTTCTAATTTTATCCTTTATACCATCACTGGCATTTACATTAGATAATTCTATTTCTACTGGGGAATCGTATAGATCACTAACGATTGCTTCATTAACAACATCTTCAACAGCACCATCCGTTTCTGGATGTAATGCCATTTCACGATATCTTTTAATTAGGTCATATTCAGTTCTGAATCTGCCTTCAATATCTACATATGATCCGTAAAAACCTGATTGCACAAAATAATCAGCCCCGTCCTCATTATTCTTGGGGACGGGGGATATTATTGAATCTGGCTTTTTTGCAGAATCATCAATAGAGAATCCAAAAAGCTTTGGCATGGTATAAATCTTTTTCCTACTATTATAGCACTATTTAGTGGATTAGCCTATGCTCTCTCCACCAGCGTTAGCACCTATACCTTTAAGTGCTTCCCACCACTGAACCTGCATTTCTACAGTAAATTCTTCAAGAGTGTCAGTTGTCTCGTATGAAAGATCAACTTGACTTATATTAGTTGGGAATACGTCATGGAATTTATATGTTCTAAGAACAGATCCATCACGATCTAATTGATGCACATAAGCATCTGGTTGATAATCTGCAGGATCAGTTGTTCCTGTATTGTCATCTAACTTGTTGATTAAATTCATCCACTTTTCAAAAGCAGAACGAATTGAAAAATCAAGGTCGTTAATAACAGTGATAGTCCAAGTGTCGAATGTTCTTTCACCTGCTATCTTCAATATTCTTCCTCTGAAGTTAACTTCAACAGGAGTGATATTGGATGCGGGAAGAGCAGCTGCTTTTACAAGGAATCTAGATTTCTCTTTGACATCGTTGTCGATGCCTAATTGATTGGGAAATGCTAGTTCTACTTCAAACAGATTCGGTCTTGCACCGCCACCCGCCAACTTACTTTTGAACCCAGTGATCGTTCTTAGTGGAGGGCTATTAAATTGGGTCGCCATAGTTTCTTATTCCTCTAAATGGGTTAAACGGTACCGATTACTTCATCGAATGAAACACCAGTTCTAGTTGCTACAAAGGTTAGACCAATGAAGTTGATAGAACGGTTTGGTTTAATAAAGACATCTGCGATAAATTCATTGTTATCTATAACTGCAGCAGTGTTGTTTGTTTCGTCACAAACAAGTCTGAAGTCAGTGATGCCTCTTTTTGCTTGAACATCACGAAGGAAAGGTTCAACAATATTCACAAAGTTTGTCCTTGTGATCTCATCGTTAAACTCAAATAGCTGATCTCTTGCAGCAGCAGAAATAGCATCTTCAAGGTAGATAAACAATCTACGAACATTAATTCTATCAAATGCTGATGCTTTTCCATATCCAGTCTTATCACCAAATAGGATAATTCCTGCACCTGGAGAGAAAACAATTGGATTAATTCTATTTGTATACAACTTATCTCTTTGTGTTTGAGAAGGATTGTATGCAAGTTTTACTGCATTAAGGATTGATCCTCTTGCAGTTCCCGCTGGTGAGAACCAAGGGAAGTTATTGATATCGTTTCTAGCACATGTGCCAGCGATATCTCCATTTAGTGGAACATAACGGAATGTGTCTGCAAACCTATCATACATGTATTTGTATCCACTATCGAATACAGCATACGATGAAGATTGAATAGGTGAGTAGAAAGTTTTTAAATTTTCTGTAATAACTGAACTAGTGTTTACAGTTGCTGAACCAACAGTATCCGTTATTAGTGAACTTCTTGAAGGTGAAACAAATGCGATTGCATCTTGTCTTATTTCAGCAACAGAGATAATTTCAGATGCTAATGCCTGAACTTCTCCAGTGCTTCTTCCACCACCACCCATAAGGATGAAGTCGATATCAAACTCTTCTGTATTTTCATAGAGTTCATATCCAGTAACTAATCCCTCTAATGGAACTGTTAACGCACCATCAGCAGTTGCATCAGTACCACTATCGTAGTTTTGACCACCTGCTAAGGTGAGGGTTGTTGCACCTATACCAGCAAAACTAATTCCTTGTGCATTTTGATCCCATGCGTTATCTGAAGAATGAGCATTGAAATAACTCGTTCCACCTGCACCAGTTGCAATATTTGTTGTTGAAATACCAGAAGGTGCTCCACCAGCAAAAATAGTGCTACCACTATTTGCAATGAACTTTCTCCAATAAGAAGTAGATCCAGCAGAGAATTCTGCGTCTTTTGCTTTAGAAAGACTTACACTCTTCTCAAGGATTGTTCCTGCATTTCCAGTAACAGTTCCTTTATCATCAACAACGACGACATGAACTTCATCAAATCTTGAACTTCTTGCATCAGCAAACTTAGAAGTTCCAGGACGATCTGCTACCTGATTCCAAGGAATAGCACCATTTGTTAATTCGATAGTTTGAGTATCGAACCAATCTTTCTGTGAAGTAACTGCTTCTGCACCAAGTTGTGTTCCTGACCCAACCTGATGTAATGCTAATGCCCCACTTGTTGGGAAAGCATATGTTCCATTTGGTTCATAATCTTTAGCAGTTTCAATTCCTGCAGCAGATACATGACTGATAAACTTAACACTAATTTGACCTGAGATATCAGATTCGGTAACAATTCCCTTAAAGAAACCATCCAGTGCAGTGGTAGATCCAGCTCCAACAGAGAATCCCTCGGCCTTCATCGTAATACCATAACCAACCTTAGCAGTATGCGCTGTACCTACTGTTAGGATTTGGTCTGATCCACTGTCACAAATCGCAACCTTAAGATCATTTGCCCAAGAACCAGGGTTTCTTGCAGCAACAGTTACATTTGTAATTGTATTCTCATCATAACCATTATTATTATAATCTTCTAAACTGTTAATTGTAATACTAGTTGCAGAACCAACTTTTGCATTTGCAAGACTTGCATCAGTAGCTCTTACAACACTTAACACACCACCGTATGAAAGATATGAAGATGCTACCATCCAAGTTTCAAATTGCTTGTTAGTTGCAGAAGGCTCACCGAAAATGTCTATAAGGTCTTGTTCGTTCTCAACAAGTGTTGGTTGATTAACTGGTCCTTTTGCAAATGGACCAACTATAGCAGCTGTTTTAGTCGTTGCTGTTTGTACACGACCAATTGTTAAATCAACTTCCTTTACTACAATTCCAGGAGATGCTAAATTAACGGGCATCTTTTTACTCTCCGAGTCTCAGGATATTTCTGAAATTATTTATTCAAAGGGGTATTTTCATTGGGGAAACACTGCATGAACAGTTACCAATCTGGATATGTCCAATCACTAAATGGTTTCTTTTTTCTTCTATCTACTATTCGTTTTATAGTGCAAATCTTACATTGATATGCATATGAAGATGGAACAGCTCCTCTATCTTTACGACTTAAATAAAATCCATCTATCAAATCCTTTACTTCTCCACAAGTTCTACATTTTCTATCAGTAAATAATAAATGTTCTAATTCAACCTGATCATCTATATTCATTACATATAATCCCACATATATGATCTATCACCATACTCATCTACATTCCATTCAGTACTTTCTACTGGACTATTTTTACTCCACCTATCCCCATCATTATCAGTAAAACTATCCATATCATCAAATCCATCTTGAATAAATCCAAATGGTGCCATATCTTGTTCTATCTGATTCCTTTGTTCTTCATATATTCTTTTACGAATATCATTATCTGACATTTCTTTAAAATAGTCCTGTGCAACTAACCAGGCAAATATAACTAAGCACATTGCAAGATCATCATTACATCCTTCTTCTGCCTCAAATGAATTGTGCTTTTGTGCAAATGTTGTTAGTTCTGAAATAATTTCATAATCTACTGTAGTTATTTTATCATCTTCTAACATAGTTTTAAGATTAGAACAACCCAACTTCTTAACTGCTGCAGTCATTCTTACCCCAAGTTGAGTCTTCTTACCAGAAAATCCTTGCCCTACAACTTGACCATTACGTCCTCTCATAGATGCCATTAATAAATTTTCATATTCAAGATCATACTGAAGAATACTTGCCACCTGATCTCCAATATCATTTACCTCTATTAACAAATATGCCTCATTATACCCCTTTGCAACATCAAGAATAATATTGGGGAATAGCATAGGTTTAACTTCATTATTCCTATATTTTGCAACTACTCTATAAGGAAACTCTGTAGTATCGCAAACTATAAACGCAGAATAATCATTACCCAATCCTCTAGCAACGTCAACCGTAATTATATAATTATGTTCTGGTATTGGATCTTCGTAAATATCTAATCCAGCATTTCTAGTTTTAGGACTCTCATATACAAGATTCCTCAATTTACTAGGAGCAATTAATGTATTAACAGAACCTAGAAATTCACATTCAAACTCAATCTTAAATTGCTGTTCTGAAGTGTTGGCAATAGTCTGTCTCTTCCACTCAGCATCTCTACCTGGAACCTGTGACCAATGAACATCGGTTGGTACATATTCATTTCTACCTTTTTCACTATCATGCCAATACCTATAGAAATGATTCATCCCGTGAGGGGTTGAAACCATTATTACTTTCGTTGTCTTACCAGAAGTAATAGTAGGGTAAACAGAACTAAAGAATGCTTCTGCGATATGATTTGGGACAAAAGCGAACTCGTCGAGGAAAAGGATATTGAACGACATGCCTCGGACAGCACTTGCAGACGTAGAAGCAGCCAGTATCTTTGATCCGTTTTCAAGTTCTAAACTCCCTTTGTTCCAGGATATTATACCCTGTTGCATCCATTTAGGTAAATTCTCATATGCAGTCTGTAATCTCCCTAATAAGTCTCTTGCAGTTGCTGCTTTGTTTGCCAGAATACCTATATTAACACTATCATTAAAAACACAATAATGTAAAAGATATGCAACAGACGTAGTAGACTTACCAGTCTGTCTAGGCATTTTACATATATTAAATCTATTTTCGTGGAAATTATTAATTAACTTCTCTTGAAAATCATATGGTTTAAACTGAACAAGTCCCTCATCAAGAGAAACAATCTTCATATAATTGTTTGCAAAATATACAGGATCTTCTTTGCACTTTAAAAATTCACGGATATTATCTTCCGTAAATTCTATTGTAGTATTCGCTTTTTTTAAATTGGGATTGCCAAGATAAACATCATTATTATTCATGAGAAATTATCCTCTCAATACCTTATTAATCCTCATATTTGTATCACTTCTCCAATTGGAAAGATGTTCTTTTATATCATGATGACTCTCTCCACATTTAATGCAAGGATCTTTCCCACAATCACAATCACATTCTGTCTTCTTTTCAGAAATTTCTTGTGGCACATTTTGCTGAGATCCTCTCCATACACCTTTATTATCAATAACAGGTGAAATATGAGCAGGTCCAATTACATCCACAATTTCCATAAATTTTGTACCATCAGAATGTTCTATAGACATTGATTCTTTAGTTATTGGCTTTTTATTTTCCACGGGTTTTTTAGTAGGTTTAGGTGGTTTAGGTTTATCTCTTTGTCCTAGAATACCAGCACTTGGTTTTGCTTTCTTAATTATAGTTTTAACTGTTTGTGGACTTTGCCTAGTGGGTTGCTTACTTTGTGCTGCCTTCTCAGCAGCTTCTCTCCTCTTTTCTTTTTGCTTGGCTGCATCAGAAGCAGCAGAAGACTTAAACTTCTTAACTGTATCTACCTGTCTTTGACGAAGTTGTGCTCTTCTTTGCTGTATATCCACAACAATTATTCGGATTTACTATTATTATTTAGAAACCCATCTTTTAGCATCTTAGAAAGGTCAGTTGTTGATCCAACGAACATAGCATTATTAGTAACATTAGTAGGTTTATTTTTCGTCTCATCAATTTCTTTAACTTTCTTTTGAAGTTCCATCAATTTATCAGTAGTATCTGCAACTGACTTAATAATTTGACCTGCAACTTCATATGCTCTTGGACTTGCACTTTCACCCGCAAGTTCCATAATACCATTAAGAGACTCTTGGCCCTTCTCTATTAATGAATATAAATTTGCACGAGTATAATCATAATCTTTATCTATATCACCAGTAACATTATTAAGTTGATCTTTTCTCTTAGTACAACCACCTTCTGGTGTAGTACTAACTTCAATAGAAGTACTACTAGTATTTAATGCTTTATCAATAGGATCATAATTATTCATAATTTTTAAATATCAGTTTGTCTTGTTGGACTATAAGATGATGAATCTGCAAAATACGATGAAGTCTCGTTAAATCCAAAACTATCATCTGGATCTACTAATACATCATCGGCAGCAGTTAATTTATTAACAGTAGAACCAGTTCCATGAATCACTGCAACAGTATTATCTATAGCTCTATCAACACCTACTGTTGTTGCATCTACTATTTGATTAACTCTCATAATCTCATCTTCAATAATAACCCTATCTTTAATAGCAAATACTCCACTATTAGCAACAACAAACGAAGATTGACTTGTGCCAAGTTCTGCTGTTAAAGTAGAAGTTCCATCAGAATCATAATCCTTACGTGCTTGTGGTGTTGCAGCATAACGTAATTCACGTCTTGACTGACCTTTATCAAGTTGTATAGCATAATCAACTTGAACTTTCTTGATAAGACCCTCTGGACTCTCAGCAACAGGACCGAATAGATAAGTCTTAGCAGTAAAATTAAGTGTATAAATTAAAGCACGTCTTGTAGTATAATCTCCTTCATAATCATCCTCAAAAGATATACTATCTAATACAACACTAATATCTCTCTTCTCTCCAATAGAACTAACCAAATCTACAGTTAGATTAAATGATGGTTGAAAATATGGAAGTATCTGTTCTACAATCTGTAATGCATCATCATTCAATTTAGTCATTATATTTAATTCAAATCCCACATTATAAGGAACTGGCATAAAGACCTTTCTTAAATTAGTTCCATCAGATGCTTTATATGTTTGAGTTATACCTGCTTTCCTTGTAGGATCATATGTAACATTATTCATTTCAAATGACATTCTAGGCAACGACATTGTTGTTGCTTTGTTTAAATTAGATTGCTGATCTAATCTTGCTAAAAACTTTTGAACAGGTCCATAAGCAAGAGCAATCTTCATATCACTTACACCACTTCCAGAACTATCCTTATGGCGAACATGTATGTCGTTAAACAGTGTACCAAAAGAAATAACCGTCTTTCTTAAAATTTCGTGATAATAGTATGTGCCTAGCATTAGTAAGTACCAAAGGGATTAGTTTCTTTAAAATCAATAATCGAATCTGCCTCAGTTTCAAATATATCACCCTCATTATAGGGGTCATATGTATCAGTGTCATTATATATTTGTAGAGCATATTCAACATTTGAAGTAGCTCCATATGCTATAGAGGTTCCAGATACAGCAGAAGTGTTGAGAGAATCCTCACTCATAATAACTTGACTTGCGCCAATAGATAGAATTGTAACTCCTATTCCAATAACATTGTTTACAGGATTTAATTCTTGTCCAATTGCAAGTCCAGTAGTAGTAATTCCAGTAATCTTATTAGTTGTAATACCAATACTTCCTGTTGTAGTTTTAGAAGCAGTAAAATAAGTAGAATCTAAAGATCTAATTAATTCACCATTAGTAAACATCAGAGCAGTTCCACCTACAGCAACCTGAGAAACTTTAAGAATTCTAGTGTCTCTATCCCAAGCCTTAACTCTTGCTTCTAATCCAGAAGTCATTCCTCTAACAATATCATTAAGTGCATAATCACCGTTAGCAATAACATTTGGAGGAGTAATAGTTACTGTTGGTGCTACAGTATATCCTGCACCTGTATTTGTAATATAGAATCCAGTAAGAGCACCAGATGTTGGATGAACTGTTGCTCTAGCAGTTGCATTTATACCACCCACAGGTGCAGTCGATATTCCGACAGTAGGTGCAGTCCAATATCCAGCTCCAATTTCTGTAATATTAAATCCTAATACACCTTTAGCAGTTTGTTCAATAGAACAAGTCGCAGCAGCTCCTGCACCCGATCCACTTACAAATGATATTGTTGGTGGAGTTGTATATCCAGAACCAGGATTAGTAATTAAAACTTCTTTTAGAGAATATAATCCAGTTCTTGTTGTTGTAATAGCAACAGCAGTAGCATTCACACCACCTGCAGGAGCAGCTGTAATGTAAACAGTAGGTGTTGAAGTATATCCATGCCCATCATTATTAAGATATAAATTGGAAATATATCCAGATGGAGTAGTGAGGTTACTAGTTGCAGTTGCTGTGACACCTGCTCCAGAAAGATTGAGTGTAGTAATAACTCCAGTCTCATCAATGACAGAATCTATTACTTCAATCGAAGTATCAATAATCTCATCCTCATATTCGAAGAGTTCACATTTCAATTGATAAACGTAATTCTTTCCTAACTGATAAAATGGATCTTCATGCTCAACAAACTTTACTTCAAATAACCTACTTCCTAATGGAAAGAATATTAAATCACCTTCTCTTGGTCTAAGAGCCTGAGTTGGATCTATTTCATCATCAGGAAAAGCATCTAAAAAAGGAACAATAAAATCTTCAAACCTTTCTCTTGATACTGTTAATGTTACTTCATCTCGTAAACTCATTCCAAATTTAGTAAGTACATCACCTTGTCCACCATATCCCTCATATGTGTTTACATATGCTTCAATTAGAAAATTATCATCAAATTTAGAAGCTGACACTTCTTCCATAATGGTGCTTTTATTCACCATTTTTCTAGGAATATAAGTTACTTCAACTCCATAGATTTGAAGTTGTTCATTTATAAGATCTTGAACAAGCCTTTGCTCACCCTGAGTTCCCTGTAGAAAAAATGGATTTAGTGCCATGATCTCTAACCTATTAAATCAAGTGGTGGTAACTCATACTCAAGCATCATCTTGTCTTTAATTCCTTCTATTTCTCTTTCAGCATCATCATATATTTCTCTTCCATTAAGTTCTAAACCACCAGGAAGTTTTACTCCCTTAAATTTAATCAAATTCTGACCCCACTGACGCTTCATAAGAGCAGTGAAATATTTCTTTAAGAATGGATCATTATACACACCAGTAAAACTATCTGGGTCTAATGCTCTCCAACAATCAAGAACAAGCATATTACCTGCACTTTCTTGTCCCCAATCAATATCCATATACAACCTATCTTGTCTTCTATTATATCTAATCTGCTTATCAGTGGTCAATAACATATCAATATCTTCTAGATATGATTTTGTCATAGAATACTGCATTAATTCAACTGAATTGAAATAATATAAGTCGTTTAAAAATAATTGATACTTAATACTAAACATTCCACCTGAAATGGTGCTAGTATCAAACTTAAAAATCTTTTCTACACCAATAACTGATTCTGGAACTTGTAAAAAATTAGAATTTTCTTTCCAACTCATAGTTGTAGTACCATAACCAGTAATGGCAGTGGTAGTTCCAGTAGTTGTTACTTGTCCTTTTGTAGTTGTAGCTCCAGTTTGACTTGTTGCCTTTCCTCTATCAATATCATCCTGCGTTAATTCATATTTTAAATACATCCTTTCAACACCATCAAAATGACGATCTTGAAATAATTGAATAGCATCATCTACTAAATCATCAATTTGATCGTCATCTATATTGATTTCCAATACAGGTGCTCCCAGCTTCCGTAGAGAGTAATCTATTAATTGTTGTCGGGTAGCTGGTTTTGCCATGTTATTCTTTATCTATCTTGGATTTGGATTTCGATTGCAAAAGTTCGTATTTGTTTTGCAACTCCATCGTATTTGCAAGGAGCATTTCCTTTTCTTCTTCATGATCTTGAAGTAAGGTTTGAACCTTTGCCTCTAATAGAACATTTTGATTTTGTAATGATGCTAATCTCTGATTATAAATTTTAACCAAAACATTAACATCAACATCACTTTGAGGACTAGTCATAAATTAAATTACCATGAACCCCCATCCAGAGTATTTGTCCAAACAGGCTTATCAGTATATGTAGCAGTGACAGAATTAGGACTTACTGAAATAGAAGTTCCGTTTTTCTTTATATCACCACTATTATTAAATGTTCCATTAACACCTACAAGTGTAAGAGAAGTAGCACTACTTATTGTTGCTTTAACTACACCATAACCATCAGTACCTACCTGAGTTACTTGATCACCTATCGCAAAACTTTGCCCAGAAGGGAATACAATTACAGATTCTGTAATAGCAGTTAGAATATGTGTTGAAGTATCTGCAGCAGTGAAAGCAGCAGGAGCAGCAGTACCAGTCTGTAGACCAGCAGATGTGAAATATACAACACCATGTGTTGCAGTTGAAGCATCTTGATAATAGATACCCTGAACATCAAGGAAACCTCTAGCACCAGTTACCTTACTGTTTGATACAGTTGCTTCTGGAATATATGTCCAAGATCTCTCAGGAGCACTACTATTAGTATTTGTGTCTCCATCAATATATCCAAAGAATCCAACCTTATTATTCGTTGTTCCAGAACTCGTATTATAGTTGTATGAAATACCACGATCAGTATTTGTATCATACGCATGAGTAATGGTCATTTCTGTTGTAGTAGAAATGGTACCAGTATGAGTTACTCCAGTAATGTATACTGTAGAAATACCAGCAGCAGAAGCATAACCACTAACAGTTGTTGTTCCAGCACCTGGTAAGTTTGAACTACCAGTAATAACATCACCAGTGTTAACACCAACTATAGAATCAAGAACTATTCCTGTTGCACCAACAGCAACAGTTGCTTTAACAGTTCTAACACTAGTTACATCACCAAGTTTAAATATATTTTCGTTAGATGTTACAGTAGAAGAGTTAACAGTAGTTGTTGTTCCATCTACCTGTAGGTCACCTTTAATAATAACCTGACCCTCATTACTTAATCCATCGGGATATGGGTCAATGTATAACTTATTACCACCACCAGTTTTAGTTGAAATTACATTAGAAGAAATACCAACATTATCAACCCAAAGAGGTCCAGTCATATATACGCCTTTTTGGAAGGTCGCAATACCAGCAACTATTAAGTTACCACCAATATTAACATTCTTTTCTATACCAACACCACCTTCAAATACAGCAGAACCAGTATCTTTACTATCTGATTCTAATGCATTATTAAATGTCCAAGGAGTACCAGTAACCTGCATCCTATCTGTTGCATTCTCATCATATTCAATCGCCGTATCAGGAGCAGATGTTCCAGCACCTCCACCACCAAATCCAATTTTGGTATCATCGGGGATCATTATATCACCAGATCCATTAGGATCAATGATGATATCACCATCAGTATCTTGTGAAGATAAGGTATTAGAGTCTAATCTTAAATTATCTACATTCCATTGGTCAACTTTTCTATTTTGGTCACATATTGCTACAAATCCATTACCAGCAGTTGTTGGGTTTGTCTGACTTGCAACTAATCCAGGTTTAATACTTAATAGATCGGTGTAATATCTACCACCAACTATTTGATCATTATTTGAATTATCTCCAGCAAAAAGTCTTCCACCTTTATCTGTATGTGTTCCTACCCCAACGGTAAGTGCTAATTCACCGAAGTTTAGACTACTTGGCGGTGTAATGCCAGTCGATCTTCTTACTCTTATAATGCTTGCCATGACTAGAAGTTACCTCCGTTGATGTCTAGATTCTGTGTACTACCAGGTGTTAATTCTAAAGTTGCTTCCCATTTTAAAAGTGTGGAATTGTATACTAATACCATTCCGTTTTGTGGATTACTGATTTCCATATCACTTAAACCAGATAAAGATCCACTTACATTACCTGCTAAAGATGAAGCTACCTTAATTGCAGGCTGTTGACCGACTTTTACTCTAATGTTTGCCATTAGCGAGTCACCCCTTGTCTAACTAAAACTGAACCTTCAACAACTCTCGTAACTTCATTTGATGCATCTGTAAGAATAACATCATACACATAACGACCTGCTTTCAATGTTGCTGTGGTTACACTACTTAAACCCACTTTAATCGTGCCAGCACTAGCATCAGTAATAGATGCAGTGAATGTAGTAACACCCGTACTACCAGCATGTTTTCTCATCTGTGCTGCAATATTAAATCCAACTAGATCAGTGGCGGCATTTGAGGTGCTACCTTCTAGATTAAATTGTTGTTGGAATGTAGCTCCAGCGTTAATAACTAGATTGCTTACATATACAGCTGCCATTTATGAAAAAATATCAGGATCTAAAATATATTTATATAATTAAGACTTAATCTTAATTACCTCTTTAAGCAATGATTTAATTTCTTCAATATCTGATTTCATTCTATCTAATTCTTTCTTCTCATTGCTTTTTTGTTCACGTAAACGAATATATTGATTATATCCGTTAGTATCGCAATTTACTATTGCACCAGTATCTTCATCCCGATATAAATTGGGTTGACCTTCAACTTGTATCATTATGCTAATGCGATTGCTTGTAGGTCTCTAAATCTTGGTGCAAATGCTTCATTTGTTCCACTCATTACAATTTTAATTGCAAATCCAGTGAATTGATCCAAATTATCAGCAGTAAACTGATACTCTGAGAATTGATTATCTATATTAGCAGCAACGATAGCATCTGCTCGGCCACTATTCAATTTAGCATTTATTATACTATCTCCAAATCCATCACCATCAGTATCCTGAAGGTTATCATATCCTGGGAATAGTTCATAGGATTGATTTATTTCTTTTGAATCTGGTTTAAAGAGTCTATATAGAACTCTAAAATCTGATGAAGAATGTCTATAAGCACTAAGAACTACTCTTAATGATGTTGCTGGTTGCCTAAGACTAATCTTTCTGGAAATATAAACTGATGAGTGAGGATCGCCAGATAATTTATTTGACCCTGGATCAACAGCATAATCATCAATTGGTTTATTCAATAGGTTTCTTTCATAAATTAGAACCGCATTTGATACATCCACTACAGGTGACAAATTAGCATCACCAGAAGTCATTCTAAGTTGTAAAGTTGCAGACCTATTCTTAGGTAGAGTCGCCAACTGTGCAGTTTCGTTAATTTCAGAACATACCATCCTTGTAGAAGTTAACTTATTCAACTTATTCAATTCTACAGATTCGTATCCCTGATCAACAAATGAAGCTTCATTTCCACTTGCACTAGTTCCAGAAACAGTTCTTATCTGTGCTGTCAATTTAGTATTTGCTCCTGGAGTTATATGATTAACTCTAGGAATAACTCCATTATATTGAATATTCTGTGATGCAAATATATTATCTCCACCAGCAGATTTTTCATCAGTGAAACATAATAAATTGTCATCATTATCAGGAACTCCAGTTTCTCCCCTATTTGCTAATCCTGTTCTTCCTATCCTATCAACCTCAATATAATACTTACCAATATTTTTTGCATCATTAACAGTTGATGACTGAGTTGCCATATTATGAGTAGTATTAATTCCAATTAAGGATATACCATTTAACTCATACTTATATGCAACATCACCAATCTTATGAGTCTGACTTATTGTGCCAGCAACTCCTCTACCACCTGTTGCAATCTGAAGTTGTCCACCACTAATACCTTCATACTTCATGATTTCTTGATTAACCTTAAAGTATCCAATAGAAGTTGATATTCCTTCATGAGTTCCAAATGGTACAGTACTAGCAACAGAAACTGCAGCTGTAGATAATCCAGTAATATTACCCGTAAGTTTAATTGGAATAGTATCTGGTTCTATATCTTCAAATGCAACAAGATTATTATCTGCTGCCATTCCATGATTGAAGTGATTAACTTCAATCACATTACCACTATATAAATCACTTATTGGGTCAGATGATGTAATATCAGTATTAGCCCAACCCACAGCAGTTGCTCCATTATAATAAACTAAATCTCGTCCAGTAGTGAATTGTCTTCCTTGAACATTAGTTAAGTAAAGAGTATCAATACCATCAATAGCATTGACAGCTATAGATCCTTCTGATCCTTTACCTAATGTAGCACTACTTGTGCTTATTCCTAATAAATCACCAACAGCATATCCATTACCTCGTGTTGCAGATACTGTAGTAACACTAGTAATAACCCCACCAGAAACTGTTATAGATGCTTTAGCACCAGAACCATTACCAGTAATAGGATATGTATCTACTGCCATATTACTTCCATTGGGATATCCACTACCAGCAGCATTTAATGTGAATCCAGAACTTGTAGTAACAGCAGCTCCAACTCTTTCAATATATCCATGAACAGCAGTTGCTGTTGTTTCATCACTAACCTTTCTACCTGGATATAACTCTTTAAGATATACTCCTAGATTAACTGGTGTAATACCAACTTTTAATTTTCTTGGTAGAGTCTTAACTGCATTTGGTATCAAAGTAGGTATTAAACTACTTCCATTTGATAGTTTTGGATTGTAAAGTGTTAAATCACCTTCAGTGTTAAATTGTGCTTTATATGTCTTAAACTTAAGATCTTCATACTGGCTTGGAGTCCAAATAGTACCATTCTGAGACTTGAATAAACTACCACCCAAATACTGCTTACTAATAACTACATTCTCTGTATTTGGTAACGTATTAGTTGAAACAGTTACTTCACCCATCTTAGCAATCCATGCTTCATAATTATTAGTTGTTTCTGCAAGCATAACGAATGCAAAAACTTCCCCTGGTGGTAAGTAAATTGGTGAAGGGAAAATTACCTTAGTTGCTGCTGATGCATCATCGGATACATTAACCTGAGATGGTTCATAGGTAACTGTAGAATATGGCTGAATTAGAGTCTCAGTAGGAGTACCCATCTCTGTTGTTCTAATTTCAAACCTTATCTTCTCTTTATCATCCTTCTTCTTAAAGAACACATCAACAGCACTTAAGAAAGCACCAGTTTCATCAACTCTAAATGTCTGAGAAAGTGGGTCACCATGAGGTGCTGGTTTTTCATTTAAAATATAATCCTGCCTAATAGCATCAATAACTTTCTGGATACCTGCCTGATTTAAATCAGTCTTATAGATTATTACAGGTGGTTTTGCTGGTGGAAGTTTCTTAATGAAGGTTGTAGTCTTCTGATATGTATCAACTACTCCACTAGTGGTGTATACAGCGTCTGCAGAGGTGTTTGTAACCGTTCCTGCGATAGGAATAGCATTTGTGGAACTAGAGGTTAATCTAAAGGTCTTAGATCCGTTCTTGAACTTTATTGATCCTTTCTTATCTGGATCTCTAAAGAAGAATGATCCCGATACATCACCAAATGCATCAGCAAGCAAAGTAAGATTATCTACTTTTGCTTCTGCATTACTTTCTGTTCCAAGAATAACAACATCATTACCTGCTGGAAGATATCCAGAATACTTTCCTTGTGCTTCTTCAGATAATGAATTGATATCAACATTTAACAGTGTGGAAGAAGCAGAATATGTTGTCGGTACATTTATTGTTGTATCGAAAGGATTTTTCGTAAATGTATGTGTTGGACTATTAATATCACCAGCTTTATGATTTGTTTGACATATTCTAAAAGTTGCTACATGATTCTTATTCTTATATGCCTTAACAGTTTCACCCTTTTTAAAGGTTCCACTTGTCATAATAATTTTAAGTAATTTTGGAATAACATCTATTCCTGCAGTGCTATCAAAGAATGGATAATATTTGGTATATGGTTTTAACCCAGTTCCTTCAAAAGAAACGTTCCTAGAACGAATATACTTATCTGGTTCACTACTTACTAATATTTGATTTACAACTGTTCCTTCAGTATCACCATAAACAGTCGGTCCACTTGCAATACCTGGTTTTTCTTTATTAATTATCCAGTTATCAGATTCTGGATTTAATGTAATCCAACCATTAAATACTACAATATTAAATGGGTTAACATTTTCTATCCTAGATGCTAAAGGCTGATTAATCCATTCCTTTTCAGTATATTTTAATGTGAGAAGATCTCCAGTCTTCTGAACATTAGAATCTAATAATGTTAAATTAGCACTGAAGTCTGCAGTATCACTATTAATAGATGGATCTAATGCTAATTCTGGCTTAAGTGTGAATAAATTAAGAGGAGTATTTAATTCATGAGTATCTGCATCAACAACAGTTTTACAATCTGGATTATTTACATCTAAGAATGTAATTCCTTTAAAATCATCTGCAAAGAAACCACTCTTGAATTTATCAATTCCGTTAGCATCCTTAACCTGAAGAGTCTTTGAATTAAGTTCTAATAGACTCAAAGACGTAACTGCTTCTAAATTTTCAACTCTATCTTCAATCTTACCAATATCACGCATTGTATATCGTCTATTATCTACTGATGTCACTACAGCATCATCTGTAGAATAAAGATATGCTGGTAGATTAATGGTAGCAATAGTCATAGAATCTTCAGCAGCACTAGGCACCTTAGGTTCTACAGCAGATACACCTTTAATTAATGAAAATTCTCCATGATTTTCTTGACCAGGAGATAAAACTAATTTATCAATTCTTGGTAAATAGAAACTATATCCAAGTAATGAACTCTCATTTGGAGCAACAACTAATGGAGGATTACCACCTCCAACAAATGATCTACTTGCATAATGGAAAGGTGAACTTGTTGTAGAAGTGAATGGAGCAACTCTTGGTCTAAAGTCGAGTATATCAGTTGCTTTATGCCCACCTACAAGAGGAATATCTTTAGTATACCTTTCTTCTCCATAAGAATCTGCAGTATAAACATCACCACTATCATTAGTTGGAACTTCATATCCATCATAAACAACTAAAAGTTGTCTTGAAGGTATAGATAGATTTTCCTTTCTAACAAGTCTAGAATAATCATAATATTGTTCTTTTTGACCCTTATCTAAACTAAATTTATTAGTAACATCCAAATAACTTCCCTTTGTCCAATCTTGCAGATTAGTGACAATTTGCGACTCTTCAAAAGTAACTGATTCACCAATCTCAAATTCTTCAGAATTTAAATAAACTATCTCAACTTCTGTTGCTGAAGAACGAGTTGCTAATTGTGCAACAGCACCACTTGTAGCACCTCTTAACCTTTCTCCTAAAACAGAACTATTTGCAAGATCTAAACCAGAAACAAAGGTCAATTTATCTAAAGAGGGAGCAGAAGTATCAATAGACTCATAAACAGC
>Ga0098040_1000346_pt1 | contig 21520 bp, 28 predicted proteins | sample 7_EtaG_FD_75065 | JGI IMG/M metagenome (GOLD analysis project Ga0098040, IMG submission 75065) | Marine viral communities from the Subarctic Pacific Ocean - 7_ETSP_OMZ_AT15161 metaG | ecosystem: Environmental > Aquatic > Marine > Oceanic | place: Pacific Ocean | collected 2015-01-08
AAAATTTAGAGATGAAGCATATACCGATTATCATACTCATGGTCCTTTCTTAGAATTAGTTAAAAGTAAGTATGGACAGAAGCAAGTGGATAACATATTACAAATGACGAAGGTAAAACTAAAGAGAAAAATATATGACTAAGCAAGATTTAATAGATTTCGAAGAAGATATAGCTGAAGAATTTAATAATTCAAAAATAAAAGCTCCTGTACACCTTTATTCAGGTAATGAGGATGAAATGATATCTATTTTTAAAGACATTAAAAAAGATGATTGGGTTTTATGTACCTGGCGTAGTCATTATCAATGTCTCTTAAAGGGGGTACCTAAAACAGAAATTAAACAGGAGATTATGGAAGGTAGATCTATTTCTTTAAACTTTCCTGAATACAGAGTATTTTCTTCTGCGATTGTTACCGGTATACTACCTATTAGTGTTGGTCTAGCGTTAGATATTAAGAGAAGCGGTGGTGATAATAAAGTATATTGTTTTGTTGGGGATATGACATCTCTGACAGGATCTTTTAGTGAGTGCTTACGTTACGCTAAGGCATACGATCTACCTATTAAATTTATAATCGAAGACAATGATAAGTCGGTTTGCACAGATACAAAAGATACTTGGAATGCAGAAAAGCATCCTTACGATGGAATAAATGATGATTACATCTATTATTATAAGTATAAAACTAAATGGCCACATGCAGGTGCAGGTCAAAGAGTACAATTTTAATTATGAAATATTTTGATGAATTAAAACGATCGATGGAAATGCTAGCTGAGCATTCTGATACCTTATTTTTAGGGCAAGCGGTAGACTGCGCTGGTACAGCGATGTCAAACACACTTAAAGATGTTACTGGAGATAAAAAACTCGAACTACCAGTTTGTGAAGATTTGCAAATGGGTATAACTAACGGATTAGCGCTTGCAGGTAAAATACCAGTGAGTATTTTTCCAAGATGGAATTTTTTACTACTAGGTACAAATCAAATTGTAAATCATTTAGATAAATTTCCTGTAATATCAAATTTTAAAACCAAAGCTATAATTAGAACCGGTGTTGGTTCTGTTAGACCTTTACACCCACACCATCAACACACCGGTGATTATACTGAAGCATTTGCGAGTATGTGTAATAATCTAGAGGTTATTCGTCTGGATGAACCAGAAGATATTTTTCCGGCTTATACAAAAGCATTAACACGTGAAGACGGTAAATCAACAATCCTAGTAGAATGGGGAGACTATTACAGCGAAAAATGAATTATAATATACCACTAATGACAGATAATATCACGCGTAGTGATATAAACGAATTAATAGAATTTTTGCAACAAGACCCTGTACCTAGATTAACAAATGGGCCTAAAGTAGAAGAATTTGAAAAGCAATGGTCTGAATGGCTAGGAGTCAAACATAGTGTTTTTGTAAATTCAGGATCTAGTGCTAATTTTATGACCATGCAGTTGTTACATTACATGCATGGTGAATGTGAAGTAATTGTTCCGCCGCTAACTTGGGTATCAGATGTAGCAAGTGTATTAAATGCTGGTCATAAACCGGTGTTTGTTGATATAAATTTATCAAATTTAAGTTTTCAATTAGATAAACTTGAACAAGCTATTACACCTAAAACAAAAGCTATATTTTTAACACATGTCTTAGGTTTAAATGCGCTTACTGATAGGTTAATTAAGATTTGTAAAGATAGAAATATACTCTTAATTGAAGATGTTTGTGAATCACACGGAGCAACATTTAAAGATAAAAAAGCTGGTTCATATGGTGATATAAGTAACTTTAGTTTCTATTTTGCACATCACATGTCAACAATAGAAGGCGGCATGGTATGTACAAATAATGATACATTTTATGATATACTACGGTTTAGTAGATCACATGGTATGTTGAGAGAATGTAAGAGTGAGGAATTTAAGAATACTATTAAAAAAGCTCATTCAGATCTTAATCCGGATTTTATCTTTTTAAATCCAGGTAATAATTTTAGGAGCACGGAGATAAACGCCGTGTTAGGTCTAGCTCAAATAAAGAATTTAGATGATAATAATGTAAAGCGTAAGGCCAATTTTGAGTTCTTTATACAAAATCTAGATAAAAACAAATATATTACTAATCTTAATACAGAAGGTCAGTGTAATTATGCTTTTATTGTTATTATGAATCTAGCTGATATAAATCAGCGTAATAAGATAGAAGAAACATTAAAAGACAATAATATTGAATTTAGGAGGGGGTTATCTGGAGGAGGTAATCAACTACGACAGCCATATATTGAAAAATACGGTCAAAAGATTGCACGATCGTGGCAAGCTGGTATGTCGGATGAAGCATTACAACAAAGCTTTGCAAATACTGAGCATGTGCATAATTATAGTTGGTATATAGGTAATTATCCTACATTAGAAAAAAATAAAATTGATAACCTTTTAAAAATACTTAACAATGCTTAAAAAATACTTAATTGTATATAATATTTGTGAAATAGGACGAAGAAATTGTGATTGGTATGTAAATTGTTTAAACAATTTACTTAAACTTGACCATAAACGCTTCCATATTGCGGTTAGTGGGTGTAGAGTATCAGATAAAACTAAAGAAACTCTATATGACATGTTTAAAGGTAAGATATCTTTTTGTTATACAGAGAACTTTTTATCGGTTAACATAACATTTAATAATACTGTTCTAAGAAGTGTTAAGTCTTATGGTAAATTTGATGGTTATATATACTTTGATTCAGGTGTAGATATAGAAACTAACACTAATCTTTTAAATGAAATAGAAAGCCGAGTTAATACTGATCAATATAGTATGATTAGTGTTCAAACCGATACAGATCACGGCCATCATTGGTTTAAGCATGATCATGTAAACAATCCTTACATAAAAGGTCAAGACTTTGTAATGCCTGTAGGTAAATGTTGTAACTTACACGTGTCCTATTTCTCAAATGATCTATTAGAAGCATATGGCCGGTTGATTCCGGATATCTTTAATGCATATTGCACTGAATCTGTGTTTTCTTTTTTAAACGCCGCTATAAACAAGCAATGGGTTATATTAAAAGATATTATTTTAACACATATTAAAGAAAAAGATGGTGCGACTCTTAGTTACGATCATGTAGGCCCCCGGGGCCAGCCATGGAATAACCTCTACGGTGTAGCTGACATGTCAAAAATTGTTGAGGATCCTGAAGCCCGTAAAGTTGGTTTGGGGTATGAAGAGTTAGGCAACGTTCTTATGCATGATCCAGAGCTATACACTGCAGATGGTCATGCAAAAAATGAAAATTTAAAAGAATATATCAAGAATAACTTATTTCTTAAACCTAGTCAGCTAGATTATAGTCATATATATAGCTCATACACTCCTATAAAATGATATCGATAATTATTCCTACAAAAAATAGAATAAACAATCTTAAAGAGGTGTTTAAATCTCTTAATGAAACTACTCTCTACTCTAAAGAGGTAGAAGTTGTATTGTATGTTGATTATGATGATGAACCCACCGTAAATTTTTTAAAAAACGAAATTAATGATTATATTGGCGTAATAAAAACATCAGCTATCATTGGTAAAACAAAAATAAAACTAGCTGATATGTACAACGAGGCATTTAAAAAATGTACAGGGGATATTATCATGTATTCTGCGGATGATGTACGATTTAAAACGCAACATTGGGATGTATTAGTGAATGAAGAGTTTAATCGTTACGCTGATAAAATTTGCTTGGTGTTTGGACCGGATGGTATACAACCTATCGGTACTTTAGCTACTCATGGCTTTTTAAGTAGAGCAGCAATTGAAAAAATTGGGTATGTGCACCCAATTGGAATGGGATATAATTATTCTGATAACTGGTTAACATACATCTATAGAAAGCTTAATCGATTATGTTATACTCCAGTATATTTTGAACATTGTCACTGGGGTGTTGGTAAGGCTACTTACGATAATACATACAAGACAGGGTCAGACGCGTCTCATGATGATAGTATTGACCTCTGGCGTAATAGTTTAGAGCAACGCGACAAGGATGTAACGTTGTTACAAGAGATAATTACTGAAGGTCCAGTTGGAAACTCAACAGAAAATAACCTTATAGAAACTGCTTACGGATTAGATGCGAGAATAGGATGAAGCCAGTACTTTTATTAGGAGATTCTTGTATAGATAAGTTTGTATATTGTAAATGTCAGCGCCTTTGCCCAGAGGCACCTATTCCTCTTTTAGATATTATTAAAACTACTACTAATAAAGGAATGGCAGGTAATGTGTTTAAAAATTTACTCGCTCTTGGGTGTGAAGTTGAATTTCATACAAATACTAATTATAAAAAGGTAGTTAAAACGAGATATGTTGATCAAAAAACTAATCATATGTTTATAAGGATTGATACAAAAGCTAAATCCAATTCTACCTTTAATGATGTTTTATCTGATATAGATTTTAATAATTATTCTGCTGTAGTTATTTCTGATTACAATAAAGGCTTTATAACAGAGGATGATATCAAGTATATTAGTCAGCAACATCCAATAACTTTCTTAGATACAAAGAAGAACTTAGGTAGGTGGGCAGATGAGGTAAAATTTATAAAAATTAATAGAGCTGAATATGAATTATCGAAAAATAATCTTACTCGAAAACTAAAAAACAATATTATTACTACGCTTGGCTCCGGTGGAGCAATATATAAAGATAAACAGTATGATGTTAAAGATGTAGAAGTAAAAGATTTATCTGGGGCTGGTGATACCTTTCTTGCTGGTCTTGTTTGTACGTTTTTAAGTACCTATGATATAGAGCAAAGCATACAAGTTGCAAATGATTGTGCTACAAATGTAGTACAGAGAAAAGGTGTTACAGTAATTAACAAACAGAATTTATGAAATTATATCGCTACCCGCAGGCATCGCCACATAATATAGATGATGGACCATACCGTAACTGCGTGCCGCTTGGAATTGATGGATTAGAAAAATATTGTACAATAGTTGATGACCCAGAAGACGCAGATTATTTTCATGTAGGTCAAATCCGCGAAGATAGTACTATTAAATTATATGAATCTGATGGTAGTGAGTTTGAATATTTTAAAGGCAATGAACATCGACATATTGTTGATATGGAAGGAGAAGGAGGCTGGGATATACCCGAGTGGATGAGAAAATGTATCCTAACAACAATGGGACCTCTCAAAAAATACAACTATTATAAACTCTTTACAAGACCATGCTTTTCTTCCCTTATGATTGATTGTTCTAAGGACGATAGACAGTTTGATTTCCCATCTAAACCTGGATTTGGATTCAGAGGGTGCTTAAACCATCCAACAAGGGAGGTATTATTTAAAGCTCTAAAGGAACCAGATCTAGATAACAAGCGAATAAGACGCGAAGCATATATGACACCGGGGTGGTTCGGTCCAGCTCCCTCTAGATCTGAACCACATCTTATTTTTGAAGAATTAATGCTTAAACATCCCTTATCGCTATGTCCAAGGGGTGCTGGAATAGCTTCAACGCGTGTTATAGAAACATGTTTTTATGGAAGAATACCGGTTATAGTATCGGATGAAGATTTTTATCAAGTTGGGGAAGATATATATGATACTTCTTTTATGTTTAAAATAATTGGAGATTTATCACCAACAGAGATGGCAAACGAGCTTATATCAATATATAATACAAATATAGGTGAACTAAAAGAACGCGGTGATGCAGCAAGAGACTATTTTGATAACATAATAAAAAAATATTTTGAAGACCCAACGTTATTTTTTATAAACTGGCTAAAAAACAATGACTAATATAGAAGAACTACTCACATCTGGTAAAATTTTTAATCCTGGAGCAAAGGTATATGCTAATGTCGATAGAGTTTTAGATTACCTAGATAATAAAAACCCAACACCGGTATTAGTAGAAATTGATCCTAGTAATACATGCAATCATGGCTGTTACTTTTGTATATCATCATATATACATTTACCGGAATCAAAAGATCTTGAGACATATGACAAAACAGTAATGCCTAGAGATGTTCTTATGGGAGCATGTAAAGATTTTGTTAATATGGGAGTAAGATCTGTTAACTGGACAGGCGGTGGAGAGCCAACTATCAATAAACATTTAAAAGAAGCGATTACTTATATCGGTGAAAATTCTGATATAAAAATGGGCATTTTTACTAATGGTACATTACTTGATAGGTGGGATTTATTTGAAACCATGGTTGATCATATGACTTGGGTGAGATTTTCTATCGATGCCGGTACAGAAGAAACGTATAATAGCATTCGAAGAGCTAAAGGAAACCATGGTTGGGATAAAATGGTTCAAAACCTAAACACCCTTATTAAAGTTAATAAAGAAAAAGGTAAAAAAATAGGTATAGGTGTTGGTTTTGTTATAACACCTGATACTTGTCATGAAATAGTAGATTTTGCAAAATTCTTTGCGGAAATAGATGTAGATTACTGTCAGTATAAACCTGAAATTGTTAATAGAGAGAGAGAAGATGGTGTACAGCGTGATCTTGAGTTTTGGCAAAAAAATGTTGAACCACAATTAGATGCTGCTAAAGAAATTTTAGGCGATAAATTCCAGATTAATGGGTATAAGTTAAGTGATCTTATAGAAGATAGATCATTATATGGTCGTAATTATAAAAAATGTATGGGGTCTCAAATACAACCTTGCGTAGGTGCAGATGGTAATGTATATGTATGTACTAATCACCGCGGTTACCAGCAGTATAGTTATGGTTCATTGCACGATAAGAGCTTTAAAGAGATTTGGGATGATGTACCTGCTAAGCAAGCAATAATGCATCAAATAGACAATGTTGAATGTTTTAAGAATTGTACACAACTATGCAAACCGCATGAAAGTAATAAAGCGGTTTGGGATATACATGAATCATACAACACTGTTACTGGCGAAGAAAAAGAAAGAATTAAAGCAGATCTTTTAAAATTACAGACCGAGATAAAAAGTAAAATAATTCATAGCGAGTTTATATGATAATACTTAATAATGGTAGAGGTCAATTAGGAAAAGCTTTACTTAATTACATTAAAAATGACACTGAGTTCGATATTTCATCAGGGTTAGATGTTGATACAAACCAAAGATCAGCTATTAATATTTACCATACTTGGTATATGGGGAATAAAAATAATAAACAAGTTCAAAAGGAGTGTTTAAATAAATTTAAATTATTCGTTGATAATAATCATGATTCAAAAATAATTTTTACATCTACCTACTCACAACAAAACAATTTATATAATTTATATAAACAAAAAGCAGAGGGATATCTTTTATCAAATCATGACAACGGTTATGTAATTAAATTACCAGTATTGGTAGGAAAGGGTATTTGTCAAAAATTAAAAGATAACGAAACAACACCATACGGTAATATTGAGTTAATGACATTGCAAGAAGCGTCATCATCTATTATTAATATAGCTACAGTAAATACCTACATTAACAGGGTCTTTAGATTAAACGGTACACATATACCTGCTAAACTAGTACAAGAATTATTGCAATTTAATACTTAGATGCTAATATAAATTATGGTAGATTTTTCCAAAGCTGCTTCTTCCGTTATATCTGATTTTACACCTTATATAACTGATATACCAGACTTCCCTATTACTGGGGTAACCTTTAAGGATATTCAACCATTGCTAGCTGATCCTAAAGCATTTAGACAAGCAATATTTGAAATGTTTTGCAAATTTGAAACCGATCTAGATTACTGGGTTGGTATTGATTCAAGAGGCTTTATTTTCGCATCCGGTTTATCACATTATTCAAATAAAGGGTTAAAGCTTATTAGAAAAAAAGATAAACTACCACCACCAGTAGAGTCAAAGACTTATGATCTTGAATATGGTACAGATACAATACAAATCCAACCCGGTAAAGGTAAAGTAATTATTGTTGATGACGTTTACGCGACTGGAGGTACAATGGATGCAGCGGAGCAACTATGTATCGATGCCGGGTATGATGTTATAGGTAAAGTGGTACTTATTGATTTAGCTTTTTTACACGGGCCTACTGATGTTGAAAGTGTTATAAAATATGAAGCCTGAAATTATAGAATATAAAGATCACCCTAAAGGTTGGGGTAACGAAAGATGGATAGTTAACAAAGAAAAATACTGCTTAAAGATTTTATCTTTTAATAAAGGTAGTACTTTTTCTATGCACTATCATATTAAAAAAGAAGAAACATGGTATGTTGCTAAAGGCATGCTAGAATTATCATATTATGACTTAACTAATGCTACCCGAATTACACAAACAATTAAAACAGGTACAGTTGTTGATATTAAACCTAATATACCACACAAGCTTATAGCGTTAGAAGATTCAGAAATTATAGAAGTTAGTACACAGCATTTTGAATATGACAGTTACAGAGTTGAGCCAGGAGACAGTCAAAAGTAATATTAAGTTAACTTGTGGTTGTTTTGATATATTACACCGTGGGCATGTACAGGGATTAAATGCTATCGCTGACGATGGACCGGGCTCTTTAACAGTTTTAATTAATAGCGATGAAAGTGTAAAGAGATTAAAAGGCGATACCCGTCCAATCAACAGTCAATATGATAGAAAGTATATATTAGAAAGTTTGACCGCAGTAGATAAAGTAATAATATTTGATACTGAGAATATTTCATCTCATCTTAATCTTCTCAAGCCTGAAATATTTTATAAATCAACAGACTATACAATGGATACTCTAAATAAGGAAGAGTTGCATCAAATTAAAAGGAACAATATTGAAGTTCGCTTTGTTCCTTTTGTTGATGGTTATAGCACTACAAATATAGTAAACCAAATAAACAATGAAGTTAATAATTGATATAGACAACACAATCTGTGACACAAGCACCTCGAGTTATTTAGAGTCCAAACCTTATAAAAAATTAATAGAGCATTTCAATGAACTATATGATAAGGGATACCACTTAACATACTACACTGCAAGAGGTGGTAACACCGGTATAGATTGGACATATGAAACATCTAAACAGCTTAAAGAGTGGGGTGTTAAATATAGCAAATTAATAATGCATAAACCATCATATGATTTATGGATTGATGATAGGTGTATTAATATTGATGACTATCGAGCTTCAGAAGGTATAGTTGAAAACAGCTAGTTATTTTATATAATAAAGTATGTTAATTGATCAAGGTGTTTATGACGGTAAGCTAATTCACGAGCGTTTTGCGTATAAGTTTTTTCGTAAAGATGTTTCCCCATATGGTAATATTGTTGCTTTTAGAGCTCCAATGTATGTTGAAGATGCTTTAATTGACTTAGAAGATACTTTAAGTAATGACTATATTCATAGTCAAGATGCTATTAACTTTTGTTGGGAGATACCTGGCATGTGCCCACTAGGCGCTGTTGCATTTCAAAGACTTTTTAACACAGCAATTGCTAATATACTTGCTAGTTCTATCAACAAAAGTATTGTTGTTGAAGGTGATGATCTTCTAGTTCAAGATGAATTTACAGGTTCTGATAATAAAGTACAGACGTCTGGTAAAGTAAGTGTATCAATTACATATTCAAAGGACAACGTTGCATTTGGTCATACTGGTATTAATATTATAGCTGGTGATAAGGCTCCAGGATTCGCGTACTCTTCTAATTTAACTGATGAGCAAGTAGATTACTTTATTGAATCAGCTGTTAATTACTTTAATAGTGAAGTAAAAGATGAGTTTGTTGCAACTACTAAAATTATAGTATGAACTTTTTTCAGCTACAAAATAAATTATTTTATTCAAAAAAAACAAAATCTGAGGAATTAGATGTAGAGGGTAATCAGACTTTTATACCGTTTCTTCTTAATAGATGGTTATCATTTTATAATAATGATATGGCTGTCTTTACAAACGATACATTAAATCGATTTAGCTCCATCTTTGAGAATAAACAAGATACATATAATTTATATTATTATTTTATTCCAAGTTTAAAGTGGAAAAAGATAAGCTATATAAAAAAGAAGAAAAAAGAAGAGGTAGAGGAAACAGAAAATTTAAATCTTATAGCTAAAAATAAAAACATTTCTACACGTGAGTTACTACAATATGTTGAATTAAATAAAAACTGCACTAAATAGCTGTATGGCTACAGCTAGTATTGATAATTTAGCACCCACAAGAAGTTTAATTGATTTAACAAAGTCGGATAGAGGAGACTTTGGATTTGGAGATTATGAATTAAGTTTTATTTTTGATGACATTCTTTTAATTGAATATATCGATGAAACAGACGAGGGTGATCTTAGTAGAAACGGTATTGTTATTCCTACCAATGCCTTAACAAAAGCATGGCGAAAAGGTAAAGTTGTTTTAGCGGGACCGGATACAAAGTATGCAAAAGAAGGCGACGTTGTCGTCTTTCCTAATAATATGGGCGTTACAATTTCCGGAGTTGAAGTAACAGATAAAGGTCAAGTAAAAAAGGGTATCTTTCTAAACGAAGAACGAATGTTCGGTATTTGTAAGAAAAGAGATGTTAGTTCAAAAAGTAACACTTGATTCATTACTTTTAAATAATGTTTGTGAAGTTAGATTTCCTCGTAGAATAATTTTAGCTGGTCAGGCACCTACGAGAAGAATGTTATGTACTATGTCTCAGACATTACTTAATTCTATTAATGGTAGAATATCCTTAAACTACTTTCCACCAAAGGGGCCTCCTAAACCATATTTGGGCCCTGATAATTTAGCCGTCGGTTGGGATATTATAATGCAAGATTATAGAAATATTAATATGAACTCTTGCGATTTAATTCAGGAGATCCCAGCTGATGATCAGTTTTGGGAATATTTTAACGAGAATATATATCCAATGTCTCCGGCTCAAAAATTTAATTTTATGAATTCATGAACGTTTGTTTAGAAAAAATTACCGATGCATTAAAGCCGTTTCTATTAAGAGATGTTATAATTAAAACTGATAAAAAGGTTTTAAAAAAGGGCCTTTTAAAAATTTTCCAGATTAAACAATACTATATTAACTTTACTTTAGAATTTAACGGTTTAAATAAATCATACGAAATACCTTACCCGTACTCAATAGACGTAAATGATGAGGAAGATCTGGCAATTCTCAATTATCATTTAAGTTCTTTTATACCTAAAAAGCAACTAAACAAAGTAAAGTGTTTAGATAGCTCATCTAAATCTAAAATATACGACAACTTAATCTACATCTTGCCTTCTGAATAAAGTATAATATACTGTATTGTGGTAGGTGGGCTGTTAAAAGATTTTCCAAATGGATATACTCCAAACGCTTCTCAAGTAAAGCTTTTAAAAAATATTGATCAAGCTTTTCAAGACGGGTATAAGTTTGTTGTATGTAACGCTCCAACTGGTTCCGGTAAAAGCTTTATATCAAAAACTCTCGCAAATGCTTCAGAAGAACCATCCCAAGACTTTAAAGATCTAATAACATCATACACTGCTTTTAAGATTGATCAAACTGGGACCTATACACATGAAGAAGATTGTGAAGATCAAAATTCAGCAGGAGCTTTCGCACTAACAATTACTAAAGCTTTACAAGATCAATACGAGAGTTTATTTAAAGGTACCACTATCCTTAAAGGTAAGAGTAATTATATTAGTACGATTGACTCTGAAATTGATGTTGAGATGGAATCATTAATTATGCCAAAAAATATATTGGAGGACCATAGAAGGAGGCATAAATGTCCATATCATAATGATCGTAGAGATGCATTAACAAATAAATTTGCTGCATTGAATTATAATATGTTTTTCTCTTTACCTAATCACGTAAAAAAGAGACAATATTTAATTTGTGATGAAGCTGCGGAATTAGAAGATCAATTAGTAAAAGAGTTTTCTTGTACTGTAGACTTTGAAATGCTAAGTAAGATGGATATATTAGTAAGACCATTTTACACAAAAAATAGCACAAACGTAATAAAATGGATTAATACTCTATTATTAGATTTAAGTGATAAAATAGAAGAGTTGCGTGATACTATTAATAATAGTAACACTAATAATAAAAAGTTTTTAATTGAAACAAGGAGACGGGTAGTAAGTTTACGAAATTTACATTCTAAGCTCACCTTAATTACAGAGACATGGAGTGAGAGTGAGTATCTTTTTGAAACGAGTAAAGATGGTATTACGTTTATGCCTCTAAAGGTTAATAAGCTTTCTAACCACTTATTTAAATACGCTGATAAAGTAATATTAATGTCAGCTACAATTATTGATCCATCAAACTTTTGCAAAAGCTTAGGTATAGATAAATTTAAATATGTTGAAGCAGAATCATCTTTTAATGCAAAAGACTCACCTATTCATTGTAATACAAAAGTTAAATTAAATTACCATAATATAGCTCGTAATTTACCAAAAGTTATAGATCAAATAAAGCAGATTTGTAAAGCACATAGCCAAGATAAAGGTATAATACATACACATAATAATAATATTACTAATCAATTAGCTGCAGCAATAAAAGAAAGTAGATTCTTAATACGTGAGCCTGGTGTAAGAAATGAATTATTATTAGAGCAACACGCTGAAAGCTCAGACCCAACGGTTCTAATATCACCGTCTATGTCGCATGGGGTTGATTTAAAAGATGATTTAGCAAGATTTCAAATTATAGTTAAAGCTCCTTTTTTACCTATAAGAGATACACGTATAGAGAAACTAATGAAAAATAATTACGACTGGTATGTAAATAAGATGTTATGTGCACTTATTCAATCATGCGGACGTGGTGTTAGGTCAAAAAAAGATCATTGTATAACATATATTTTGGATGGAGCTATTGTTGAAAGCGTTATAAACAATAAACATAAGTTGCCAAAATATTTCCTTGACAGATTTTCTTAATAAATATATATAGGTGAAGAATAGAGCATATCATTTTGAAATAAAAAATTTATTAACTCAGTTTATAGCTGCCTTTGATGATGTAGTTATATCCCGCTATAATAAGAATCGTGACGCAAAACAGAATATAGATGTAAGGTATGTCTTTGCTCCAAAGCAAAGAGTAATGTATGACATTATTAATAAGGCTCAAAATTTAACACTACCTGTTGTTGCAGTAGACTTAGCGAGTGTTACGAGAGACAATACAAGAGTCTTTAATAAAATCGCTCCATCTTATTTACCAACTCAATTACTAGAAGCACCAAAAGCATCATCAAAATTTATAATGCCTGTGCCTGTAAATTTAGAAGTAAACATGTCTATTTTAGCAAGGTACATGCAGGATGTAGATCAAATTGTTTCTAACTTTGTACCCTATAACAACCCATATATTATACTATCGTGGCAAGTGCCTGACGATTTCGGTACAGAATATACACAAGAGATTAGAAGTGAGGTCTTATGGTCAGGTGATCTTAATTATAATACCCCAACAGAAACCACATATTCAGATAAATTTAGAATAACTGTTGATACATCATTTACTATAAAGGGGTGGTTATTTCCAGAACAAAAAGATACTTCAGGTACTATCTATAAAATAGATAATAATTTTATAAATGTTGATCTAGCTAATAAAATATATTCACCTTTAGATAAAACTGAAGTGGTAGAAGATAATACTTATCAAGAATATGGTTACGGTACCCTGTCAGCATTTAATACTGAATCTTCCGGACTCACTAGTAACTCTGAAACAATTACTATATCAGCTATACCGGAGTTTACAAATATATTTTATGTTATTACAGGTCAATCAGTGATGTTGACAGAGAACACTACAATAGAAAAAAATCGAATAAATTGGTTTACATTATATGGTAAGAGATTTAACTATAGTAATAATTTTTATCTAAGTTCTAATGTAGCTGACTTCCGCTCCAATTATACAGCAATAACGTCAGCTAAGTCTGATACAATATCCGGTTATAAGTTAGACGATAGTTTGTTTAATGTAGTAAATGATAATGTGGTAAGTATATACTTACCAGCATCAACGCTTAGCGCGACAGGAGACATAACATTTATAACAGGAAACGAAGCCGGTTGGGGTACTTCTTATCAAGCTAGTAGCTCTATCATCACGGTAGCATAAATATATATAACAATGCCAGGTACAGGATCATCAACGTCAGCAGGTCAGAATAAATCATACGTCACGAACGATGGCCGTGCGTCGACGTTTGGTAGAAATTTAGTTCAATATATTCAAAATAGACTGCCATATACTTACAATAACAACGAAGACGAAAATTTAAATCCAAAATATAAATTTTTTGCTAAAGCTGGCATGCGTAGAGCAGAAGCTTTAGCAAAATCATCTGTTTCTTCATCTAATCCTTATAATAATATACCTATCGGTGATTTTGCAAAGGATTCATCATTTGCTGATGTAATGTATGCAAATATTCAAGAAGATAAAGGGGGTAGGTTAAGAGATTATAGGATTATGGCAGCATATTCTGAAGTATCAGATGCTTTAGATGAAATATGCGATGAAGCTATTAACCCTAACGATGATGGATTTATTACAAAATTACAACTTAACAATATTGATCTTACAGTAGATGAAAAAGACCTTTTAGATAAAGAGTTTGATAAATTTGTAGAATATTTTGATTTAAGAACAAAAGGCTGGCAATACTTTAGACAATTATTGGTAGAAGGTGAAGTTTTCTTTGAGTTAATTATTCATGACGGGTATGTAGATGAGGGTGTTTTAGGTGTAATTAATTTACCTGCTGAAATTATTGATCCTGTATATAACAATATACAGAACATGTTAGTGAAGGGCTTTATATATAGAAAGCCTATTTTTAGCCCGGAGCAACCAGCTAAAGTAGAGAAAGTTGAATTTATTCCAATGGATCAAAACCAGATTGTTTATATTAACTCTGGTGTGTATAACGAAACTAAAAATTTCGTTATACCTTTTCTAGAAAACGCTAGAAGACCTTACAGACAATTATCATTAATTGAAGACGCTATTGTAATATATAGATTGGTTAGAGCTCCGGAGCGGTTAGTGTTTAATGTCGATGTAGGTAATATGGCTCCGCCTAAGGCAGAAGCATATTTAAGAAGATTAATTCAAAATTATTGGTCTAGAAAAACGTTTGATGTAGATCAAAATGATGTCGTTAAAAAGTTTAATCCTCAATCAATGCTTGATGCATTTTGGTTTGCAAAAAGGCAGGGGTCAGAAGGTACACAGGTTACACAACTACCCGGTGGTAACAACTTAGGTGAATTAGCTGACCTAATGTATTTTATAAAGAAGCTATATAGAGCGTTAAAGGTACCTTCAGCTCGGCTTGACCCACAGGATGCAGTTGATGCAACCGGTACAACGGTTTTAAGAGAAGAGTTAAAATTTGCTAGGTTTGTTATTAGACAGCAACATCGCTTTGCCGCTGGTCTTAAGAAAGGATTCATTACAACTCTAAAACTAAAAGGAATTTTTGAAAAGCTTGACCTAAATGAAACAAATTTAGAGATTGACTTTAATGTACCTACTAATTTTTACGAATTAAGAGAAAATCAAAGGTTAGAGCTTAAAGCTGGTAATTTTGAACGTTTAGCAGGTAGTGAATTTGTTTCAGCAACATACGCTCAAAAGAAATACCTTGGATGGAAGGATAGAGATATACTGGCCAATAGAGAATTCTTGAGAAAAGATGCAGAGCTGCAGTGGGAATTAGCACAAATTACCGCAGCCGGTCCAACTTGGAAGGAGCAAGCTGCAGCGGTTGATGTAGCAGGAGATGAAGCTGCGATCGGTGGTGAGGGAGCTGGAATTGGTGGAGGCGGCGGAGGCGGTGGTATCCCTGAATTTGGAGGAGGTCCAGCTGAAGTTGAAGGAGATGTAGAGACTGAAACCGAAGTTGATACTACAGTAGAAACAGAAGAGCCTACCTAGAAGGATTACTACTATAGAATTGAGTTCTATAATGCACAATACCAGCTGATCCAGCTTTTGCAGATACCTGATTTACATTTGTAAGACCTCTAATAGTTGTCTCATGGTTATTATGGATCTTAATTGCATGGTCAGCTCTAACCGTTCCATAATTACCACTCGTATCAACGAAGATTTCTAACGTTCCTCCAGTTGTATTATAAATTATAATCTCAGAGCATGGCTGCCCAACTTTTACCGCAACAGCCGGGGCTGTATTTGTATTAGTGCCATAGGGAGCAGGTGCATTAGGATCTTGACCGGATAACTGTACTACTGATGTTGGAACATGTCTTGAAAAAGAAAAACACTGATTTTCGTTGAAGTACGTACTTGTGTACTGTTCGTTACTTTTAGGAGGTGATGTCGCCATATATTTATTTAGTCTGAATAAATAATTTTATGGCACTTGCATGCACTATTCAACCACTTTCTGCGTTTCTATCTACCAATCTCAATAGTAAAATAGAAACATACGATAGATTAGGCGATAGAATAAAAAGAACCCTAGGGTATCCTTTAATATCTTTAGAGATACACACCGACCAACTTAGAGAAAACATACAAATAGCGGTAGAATATTTTACTAAATTTGCAGGCTTTACAAAAGAATTCTTAATATTTGATTCAGATACATATGAAAACAACAAAGGGATACGTTTAGATCTACTTTATACTTTAGCAAATACAGATTTAGATACCAATAGAAGAAAAACCGGTGGTACAAATCCTATCGGACCTGGACCGGAATTTTATGGGTCGAAAGTACCTTACACTAAAGCTTTTGGTCCAACTTTATTTGTTGCGACTTCAACGCTGAGTGGAAGTGTATTTTCTTCTTCAAGTGCTCTATCTTCAACATTTTCTTATGATTTAAGCGGTCAATCTCCAGGAATTGAACAATTTGAATTATTTGGGCATGCATTATATTCATCTATTACCTCGTTTAACTCAGGTCTATCTGCTCATTTTAAAGAAACTGTAAAAAACACTCTTACATATGAAGGATCCGCGTCCAATGCCATATTTTATCAAAATGTATTTGATTACGATATAATGGATTACCGAAAAGTGGTGGATGTAACTGATTTTGAAGAAGGTTCAACTACAGGTATTAATACATTATTTACATTAGAGCAAACTCTAGCTCAACAAACATACTTTAGTTATGCTTTAGGAAACTATGGATTTGATTTGGTATCATGGTATACTCTAAAGGAGTGGTTAGATACCAGAGAAAAGCTATTAGCGACCAGGCGCGACATAAAATTTGATCCACGTACACAGTATATGCAATTATACCCACAACCTAGTGGGGGTAAGTTCTATGGAATTGTTGCTTGTTATCTAGAGCGTGCAATTCGTGATGTTATTATGGAGCAGTGGGTCTATGAATACTCATTAGCCTTAAGCATGATGACTATCGGCCGAGTTAGGGGTAAATTCGGCAGCGTGCAACTTCTAGGAGGCGGGGCGCTTAACTATGACATGTTACAAGAGGGTAGCGAACGTAAGAAAGAATTAGAAGCTCAGTTACTACAAGGTGCATCACCTGGATTCGGTGATGCTGACCCGACAATGTTCTTTGTAGGATGAAAAAGCCTAGAAAATGGCGTCAAGGTATCTTTGTACCTAATAATATTGATAAATTTATAGGAGAACGTGCTATCTATAGGTCGGGGTTGGAGTTAAAATTTTTTAGATTTTGTGATAATAATGAAAATGTATTAAAATGGGGTAGCGAAAACGTTGTAGTGCCGTATAGAAGCCCGTTAGATAATAGAATGCATAGATACTATGTAGATAATTTTATAGTTATTAAAGAAGGATCAGAAATTAACAAGTATTTGGTAGAAATTAAGCCATATAAACAAACACTTAAACCTACAACTAAGTATAAAAAGAAGCAACACATTATATATGAGCAAAAAGCATACATTACCAACCAGGCTAAGTGGGAAGCAGCAAAGAAATACGGTAAAAAACGAGGGTATTCCTTTATTATTTTAACGGAAAATGAGCTTTATTATAAAAGATGATTAAATAATATTATGGCTTTAAAACTGAACCTGGTTGTCGAAAAACCTGATGTAAATGATGAGTTTGAATATATTGAAGAGGAGGTAGATAGAAACTCTCCTTCAAATCTCTATATTAAGGGACCGTATATGATGGCCGAAGGTATAAACAGAAACAACAGACTATACCCTTTAGATGAATTAAAGAGAGAAGCTAGTCGTTACATTGAAGAAATGGTGACTCCGGGACGAGCAATGGGTGAACTTAACCACCCAACAACAGCTGATGTAGATTTAGAGAGAGCTTGTCACATGGTAACTGAATTAACACAAGATGGTAACGTGTTTTATGGTAAAAGTAAGGTACTAACAACACCATGTGGTCAAATAGTTAGGTCTTTAATCAATGATGGTGTTAAAGTTGGCATGTCATCACGTGCTTTAGGCACATTAGAAGAAGGATCCGACTTTAATACAGTTACAAACATGAAATTGGTAGCTATTGATTGTGTAGCTGATCCATCATACCCCAAGGCTTTTGTAAATGGTATACTAGAATCCAAACAATGGGTAATGGTAGATGATAATAAATATGAAGAAGTGTATGATAATTTTGAGAAATCAATTAAAACGTTACCTAAAAAAGACATAGATGCATTTTTGCGTAACAAAATCCTTACTTTTATTAACTCTATATAATAAATAATATTATGGCCAACAGAAAAAAGAAGATTGTTAAGTTTATCGAGCATATTTCTAATAAAAATTATGCAGAGGCGCATAAATATTTAAAGAGCATTATTAACGACAAAATAACAACAAGGATTAGTAAAGCTGCAGAAAAACCACTCTTTTAATTATGAATAAAAACGTATTACCCGAACAAGCTGAAAAGATTTTATCTGAAAAATCTATTGATGACATAGAAACTGCCATTAGTGAGAAGATTGAATTGCAGGTTGAAGCAGCATTAACTAATCAAGATGAACTTTATGCTGAAAAGTTACAAGAACTTGTATCAGCTATTGATAAAGATCACTCTACCAAGCTTACAAGAGTTGTAGAAGCTATTGATCATAGCAACGCTATTAAGCTAGTTAAGGTAGTTAAGAAATATGAAAGAGAATTAGGCGCAGATGCTAGTAAATTTAAAAATACTCTCGTTGAATCTATTTCTGATTATATTGAAGAGTATATTCAAGAGAGTGTACCTACAAAGGCCATCACTGAGGCTACACAAAATCGTGGAGCGCGTGATGTTCTGAACAATTTAAGAAAAGTTTTAGCAGTCGATTCATCACTCATGAATGAATCAGTTAAAGAAGCTGTAGTAGATGGAAAACAGCAAATTAGTTCACTTACAGAGCAAGTGAATAAATTGGAGAAAGAAAATAACCTTTTAAAAGAGGCGTATCATAAAAACAAAGCAGATTTATTGCTCGAGACAAAAACTGCAGGTATATCAGATAAGAAGAAAGAGTATTTGAAAAAGATTTTAAGTGATAAGACACCTAAATTTATTGAAGAAAACTTCGAATATACCGCTAAACTCTTTGACAAAAAAGAGAATGAGCGTATTAAGGTGATTAAAGAAGAAGCATTTGTACAACGCAAAGTTAAAACAGATGCCCCACGAATAATTTCTAAGAAAGAAAAGCCAAAAGGCGCACATAACCCCTATTTAGAGGAGTTAAAACGCGTCCATAAGTAATTTTTTCCCCTGAACAACGAGGTGCTTGACACCTGAGTAACTTGGGACTAGATCCCATGAGGCAAAAATGAAAGGAAACGTCTAATATGAATAAACCGCAATCATTTATCGATAGAGATAGAGCAGATTCACTTCTTGAGAAGTGGGCACCTGTTCTTGAATACTCGTCTGATAGTGTTAAGCCCATCGAAGACGATCATACCCGCTTGAATACTGCTATTCTTCTTGAGAACCAAGAAAGATGGTGTGTTGAGGAGGGGTCCTCTGTTGGTGGAGGTTCTTTCGGAAAAGGTGCTACCATGTCGAGTATTTATAACCCGACTGACGGTACTATCAATTCCGGAGACAACTACGCAGCAGGTGACGCTCGTCTTCCTAAGGTACTTATCCCGATGATACGTCGTACGTTCCCTGAGCTCATTACTAACGAAATCGTTGGCGTGCAGCCTATGTCAGGTCCTGTTGGACTTGCATTCGCTCTCCGTTATGCTTATCAGAATGAATACCTCGGCTATGGTGTCGATGGTTCTGATAAGAACGGCGCCCTCACCGGTCCTGGTACTCCTCCAAACACCCCTGCAGGTGCGTCTTCTGGCGCACGTACTGGTGGTGCTGGAAATGACTATACTGGTGTTGACGGTCTTAATGCAGATGAGCTTGGTTATCAACTCCTTGATACACGTTTTACCGGTGCTTCGTCATACAGCTTGTCTGGTGATGACTCTAACTGGTCATTCGCTGATCAAGATCAAGGTGTTGCACAGATCCTATCCGCTTTTGAGATTACTGGAAACATTCCTCAGGTCGAGGTTAAGTTCGAGAAGACCGCTGTTGAGGCCGGCACACGCCGCCTTGGCGCACGTTGGTCCGTCGAGCTTGAGCAAGATCTTAAGAACATGAACGGAATCGATATCGATGCTGAAATTACGAATGCTATGTCATACGAAATTCAAGCTGAGATCGACCGTGAAATGCTCATGAGAATGATTCAGTCAGCTCTTAATGCTGGAGCTAATAAAGGATTCTCCTTCTGGTCACCTGCTTCTGCAGATGGTCGTTGGTTAGTAGAGCGTAATAGAGACTTCTATCAGCGTCTTATCATCGAAGCCAATCGAATCGCCGTGCGTAACAGACGTGGTGCTGCAAACTTTATTGTTTGTACACCTCGTGTAGCTGCTATCCTTGAGATGCTCCCTGAATTCCAGTGGGTACCTGTACAAGGTGACGTAAATACACAGCCTGTTGGCATTGCAAAGGTTGGTTCACTCGGTGGGAGATTCAGCGTTTACCGCGATACCCGTACAGAGGTTCAGAACTCTAACGTCTACGACGAGCAAACTTACACTACAAACGGTGCTACACGTACCGCTGCTATTGAGTATGCTCTTCTTGGATACAAAGGTCCTGAATTCTACGATACTGGTATCATCTATTGTCCTTACATTCCTGTCATGGTACAGAGAACCATTGGTCCTAACGACTTCGCACCACGTGTTGGCTTGCTTACTCGTTATGGTGTTGTTGACAACATCTTCGGAGCAAATCTCTATTATCATGTCATACTTGTTCAGGGACTCGGTACACAGTTCACTCCAGGCTCGCAGGCAGTATACTTCTAATAGTACATCGCTGACTAAGCAGCAGTCGAGAGACAAATCACAGAAACAGCAGAGCGAAAGCTCTGCTGTTTTTTTTTGTTTTAATAGAAAATATTTTAGTAAAAGTAACCTCAAATCAATAAATAATTACATGAAGTTTA
>Ga0098040_1000349_pt1 | contig 21400 bp, 30 predicted proteins | sample 7_EtaG_FD_75065 | JGI IMG/M metagenome (GOLD analysis project Ga0098040, IMG submission 75065) | Marine viral communities from the Subarctic Pacific Ocean - 7_ETSP_OMZ_AT15161 metaG | ecosystem: Environmental > Aquatic > Marine > Oceanic | place: Pacific Ocean | collected 2015-01-08
ACCACATAAAATATAGCTTAACTTTTAAGTATGATGTTATTTTAAGTGCCGCAAAAAGTGCGGCACATAAAATGGAATTAAGTGTTAAATCCCGCATTAATTGCGGCATTACTCCTTATATACATACAGTAATAGAATATATATACATACATATACATGCGACTTTTGTTGATATATGTATAAAAAATACACAGTACAGTAAGCTAGAAGAAATTCCAGTCGAGGGAAAGATCTCATTTGAAACTCTCTGGGATTTTTACCACGCCCTATTCGCCAAACGTAGAGAGCGAAAAAAAGCAGCCATGCAAAAATACTACAAGTTGACTGAAACACAACGCAATTGTTGTTTTATGCATATTTGCCATCAGTTCCTATTTTGGTGTTTTGATCAGAAAATAGCACTGCATTTCTTAGATTTAGATTTTCACAAGCTAAACCAACTCAAGAAAACCCTTGAGACGAAATACGTGCCCTTCTGCCGAACGTTTTTAGAAAACCTAGACCCAGACGAGGGTAAAAATTATGACGACTTACAAGCCCCCTATGAGCGAATCAAACGTGTACAACATACATCCGGAAAACGTAGCCTATCATCCGAATATGCACAAAAAGTCCGAAATGCCGGAATTGATCCCATTGCGGATAGTCTCCTCAACTAATTGTACTACTGAGGAGCTTACAGAGCGCTGTGATAAGGTTTTTAATACGTTTAGGGGAATATATGCCCCAAGGTGGGAAAATGCTTTAAATCGATCAGAAACGGATTTTATATGCATTAGGAAAACTTGGATGTCAATTCTAGCGCACTACTCTATCGAAATTATTGAAAAAGCTCTTCAAGATATGGTAGTTTCTGGCAAGCATGCTGAATTTTGGCCAACACCTATACAATTTAACCAAATATGTAGAGCTACGAAAAAAATAATGGTCGAAAATAACACAGTTGAACCATGTGACGTTGAACCATGTGACAAAGCCGTACCTATGCCAGAAGAAATGCGTAGTTATTTCAACAATATAGCAAAACAAAAGAAGGTGGAAAGTTAATGGAAAATGTACACGAAAAAATACCATTGATTACAAGGGTACAAAAGCTTGAAGATCAACTAAATAATGAGGTTGAGGGATTACAAAGGGGGCTGTTGGATATTATACAAATATTTATTGAAAAAAACCCCGACATGAAACTAGCCTTAGATAATCATACGCAAAATATACAAATCAAGGAATTGTTAAAAAATAAAACCAATGGTCAGGAGGACACATTAGGATGAGTAAAATTTATAAAGCTTTAACAGATTGTTCAGACTGTGGGGAAATGTTTGAGTTTGATTTCAATAAATCGATTAGAAACGAAAACGGTTTTATTTGCGAAGATTGTGCAAGAGTTTACACCGTGGTAAACTTAGATGACCTGGAGATGATTTATGACGGAAAATGAAAATCAAATAGTACATCTTTTAACTAGAAAAACTATGGTGGCATTAAACGATTGCGTGAAAACATTAAAAAAGTATTGTGATGTATTGTCAATATGGACTATCGCCAATAGTGCAGCTATTATTCTTTTGTTTTACTTGGTTTTAAAATGATTGATTTTTAGTCAAAAATATGCTATAATCATACTATTATGTGTGATGCTACGGAAAGCAAACAAATCTACCTTCCTATATATATACAAAGAGGAAGAAAAAGATACTATCTCAACCTTAACAGGTATCGTAACTGGCATTATAGACTTTCTAACGATCTCAAAATATCTTTCAAATCAACTATTAAATGCCAATTGAACTTTAGATTTGATCAAAAAATACAAATTTCGTATACTTACTACGCACCAGATAACAGAAAACGTGATCTAATGAACGTTATTGCTGTTGTAGATAAATTTTTTCAAGATGCTATGACAGAGAATCACTGTATACCAACAGATGATACCGATACTGTTGTCAACGTATCTTGTCTATATGGTGGCGTAGACAAGAATAACCCTAGGATTGAAGCTAGCATTGCGCAAACAACATTTGACAGACCAAAAATTGACATTTGCGCTTCTGATAAAACTTTATTAAATAAATCATAACGTTAAGTGATGATTCAACAAAACAACATTTAACATTTTCCAAAATAGGATTTAACATGAACAGTATAGAAAAGTGGATAGAAAGCAGACCAGAACCAATAAGATCTATTGCTAAAATTATTAGACCTGGTCAACCTATTTATTGTGAGTGCTGTGGAAAAACGCGCTATGTTATTTCCTATAATGAAGGCACTGTAGAACCATTAATCGGAACTGTGAATAAATGGCCTGGAGATTTGACAGACGAGGAGTTTGAGGATGAATCAATACGTACATATACCAATGTTTCAGTGTACATCGACTTAAAAACCATGACTCTAAGGGATCAATTTTCTAATACTCTTTACTAATTAAGGAAATAACATGGAAGTATCGAACCAATATGTTGACGAAGCAGCAAAAGGAATTCTTGATTCTAGAGCTAAAAAGCGTTTTATTAATGCTGTAACCAAAGTAGGGCGGCCAACTGAATATTGTGAAAAACTTTGCACTGATTTTTTAGCGCATCGTGCAATTGGCAAAACTATTGAACAATCACTGCTTGAAGTGGGTATTTCTGATACAACTTATTATAGATGGTTGCAAGAAAAGCCAGAATTTCGGGGTGTAGCTAAAAAGGGCAAGTATTTAGCCAAAGCTTTTTGGGATGAAATGGCTGAAGACAATGTCGACAATCGTAGCTTTAACTTTCTGCTCTTCGAGAGCCAATATAAGCGCCGTCATAACTGCTCAGAGTCAGCACCAGTAGATTGCCCTGGATTCTCAGAAGAAAATAGCGATGTTGTCAACATCCAGGCCATTTTTAAATCAATTGCAAATAAGCAGGTTTCGCCTGATGATGCCGCCAAACTAATGTCCTTGATTAAAACAAAACAAGAGGTTACAGTAATGCAGGAAATCTTGCCTCGGTTAGATCAACTGGAGCATCAAGTTAAGAATAATTAATCACCTATAGGGGGGGGGATGTAATGACAGAATTAACCGATAAAGAAGTCGAAATAAACAAAAAAGCAAACGATCTTCATGAATACGCAAAAAAGCTAGATCGTGATGTTTTAGCTTTTTTGTTTGCTAATATTTTTTCATCGTTAGGATGTCTGGACGCAAAGCTATACTACGGTGTTTTTGTACATTTATCTGAAATGCTCAACTTTAAAGGTAGATTTACAGGTATAAATAGCTTCCAATCATTGATGAACGTTTACAGCGATGCGTTAAATAGTTATCGAGAGGAGTTTTGCAATGACATTGATTAAGACCAAACAAGAGGTTACAGTAATGCAGGAAATCTTGCCTCGGTTAGATCAACTGGAGCATCAGGTTAAAAATAACTAATCACCTGTAAGGGGGTAAATAATGTCAAAAATAATAAAACTAGAAGGCGAAGCACACACAAAAATGCTTGAGTTATGGGGAAATTTAGAGCAAGCAAAATCTGCATTAAAAACTACTGAGAGAAAACGAGACCTAGCAAGGAATATGTTTTGGGTACATGTTGAAGAAAGTAACCCAATACTTGCTACAGATGGTGTCCAATTTTTAGAAAAAACAGGAGAGTTTAAAATATTTGAGGATGATGAATTAAATGAGTGGATGAATAATAATCTGGCTTTCTAATGGATGGATAGCATTATGGAAATAAAGTTTAATTTAGGAGGTGTATGCTTGGTAATTGTTTTAACATTCTGGGCATGTACTGCGATACACGCACATTATAGTATTAAAGAAAAGCATTCTATTTGTAAGCTAGTAAAAAATGATTAGTTCAACAACGCTGTACTGGTTTACGAGACTGGATGATTTCATTCTATCAGCTGCTAAAGAGTAATCAAAAAGCTTAGCGTGGTGGCGACTATGAGTTAGCTGCATATTATCAAAAATTGATGGAAGATCATGTACATCTTGAGAAAAAAAGAATGGGGATGAAATGAGCTTTAAAAAATCTATTGAAGGTTATAAAAAATTTAACCTTGAGCGAGGACATGCATATTTAAATGCAAATATAAAAAGTGATGTGGGAAAGCATGAAGTGTACATATATTGTCATGATGAGCATGATTTTGATTTGATAGAATCATATGGATATATGTCAAACGCATCAGTGAAATTATTTGATTTGGTATTAGTTGCAACTCACCAAGGAGCTAAACTATATTTCTATGATATACAGGATCAATTGGTTGATTTCAAAAATAGGTATTATCATAAGTATAATCGAAAAAAAATATTAGATTTTCTTTTAAAATTAGAAAAAAAGACTGGGTATAAATTACCCACTGAAATAATTAATAATTTTAAAGAGATGCAAGAATGAAGTGGATAAGCGTAGAGGATAGGGTTCCTTTTATGTACCAGCGTGTTCTTGTAGCTGTGATAGAATGTGATAAAATTCAAGAGCACCCTAACATTCAAATTTTAGTTTTTCTTGATAAAGATACTACTTATTTTGAAAAATATAATTTATGGTTGCCAATATGGGATAAGGTAACCCACTGGATGCCGCTTCCGGAGTTGCCATGACACATAAAGATATTTTAGATGATTTGTTAAACTATTATAATTTTTTTACTCCAGATGGAAAGTTTTTTCCTAAAAATGAAGCTGATAAGATTGCATGCATGGCACTCCTATCACGAGCTATTTATATAGCAAACAGCTGGTTTAAAAAAGAGGTAACTTATGATGCATACCTTGTAAAATACTCTAAATCAGGATTTAAAGGGAATATTTCAGAAGATTTTTATAGTATTAATAAGATTGGATATTTTGAATTTGACTATAAGGTAGTAATAGAATAATAAAAAAACTTGAAATAACAGGCTATAAATGTTAGTTTAATGTTCAATAGTGGTAGCTAATGGATTAGTTATCAAGCAAGGAGCAGAAATGAAAAAGACAGGGAAAGTCGATATCAAAAAGGTTCGTAAAGCGTTAAGCATCGCACGAAATTCAAAAGATATAGATCTAAAGAAAATGCTAGGTGGTTTAATGGATAGCAATTCTGCTAACCGTTCACTAGCTAATCGTATTGTTCACCCATCAAAGTAAAGGAAATACTATGCATGTTGATGTTGTAGATTATGTTATTGATTTAACAAAAGTAATTGCGGTTGGTGCTAATAAAAGCAAGCTATATAAAAATGACACTACTTATACAGTATACTTTAGTTGTAATACTTTAGAGGTAAGAGAATCCGTATTTCCACGTGAAAAATTTATTAATGACTGGCTAGGTAATACAAAGTCTAATTCTAAACCACAAAAAACTAAAACCAAAACCAAAAATAAGGAGTAGTTATGAAGTCTGTGTCTGCCCGCATTCTTGAAGATAGCAAACCTAAAGAAATCAAAAATGAAACTGTAACCACTCACCCAGCTATGCCAGATATTAAACTAGGTGTAGATGATAACAATAGCAAACAAAAGAATGTTTATAAATTTTGAGTGCATTAAGCCTTAAACGTATATTGGCTAAGCTTGAAAGGAAGATACATGCTAAATTCACAGAAAATGTGGAGTTGATAATAGCTACAGATGAGCAAGACTTAAAAAAACAAATGGATTTGTTATGCGAAGCATCACCAAATGGGTTAAAAGTGTATGTGATACTATTAAGCGATTTTATAAAGTCATCTCATACAGAAAAGCATTGTCAGCCTGTGACACAGCAGGATATAGAGAAGCATATGTATGCTTTATCTCTACTAAACTAGTATGGGTGCAATACTTTTTAAAACCTGGTTTCCAGCATTGTATAATTATTTACAAGCTAGAATCAGGTGCTTTATTAGTAAATTTTAAGGTTAATAAAGCAGATATTATAACGTTAACAGACTCAGCTTATGATAGATACTTAGCTATATGTTTAAACAAAGGGGGGCATATCCTAAAGGTACGAAACCGGTCGCCAAAAGCTATCACTGGTTTCGTGCCCACTTTATGGAAGCCAAATAATTGTGTTTTACTTGTTAAAAACATGTTAGGCATAAAAGCTAATACCGTATGGACGCCGTATCAGCTTTACAAGCACATCAAGGAAAACTACGAATACAAGGAGGTATAAAATGAGTGGTGGAACAGATCCAGCGTTACAGCAACAAGAGCAGCAAACTGAAGCTGAAAATAAGAAACTACAAGCACAAGAAGCATTACAAAATACAAAAACACAAAAAGACCAGTTAGAAAACATGCGCAGGATGCGCGGTGGTTCTAATGGTACAGGTAGTGGTGGAAATACTACACTAGGTTAAAATTAGTACAAGGATGTACAGATGATCGATCCTAAGCGCATAAAGGAAAGATACGCAAAAGCAAAAGCAAAAGCTGAGTTATGGTATAGCAAATTACAAAAGTGCTATGAGTTAACTATGCCTAATAAAGCTAACTTTACTATAAAGAAACAGACTCCTGGCCAGCAAAAAACACAATATCTTTATGACTCTACAGCAGCTCTCGGTCTTTCTAAGTATGCAGCCAACCTGCAAAACCTTTTATTTGGAGTTAAAGACTGGGCTAAATTAGTTCCTGGAAAACTGGTTAAAGAAGGTAAGACTAATATCGACTTAAGCCAAGCAGAAAAGCAGTGTGAAGACTATACAGAACTGTTTTTTGAAAAGCTTAATCAATCAAATTTTCAAATGGCAGTTTATCAGTGCATCATGGAAATGGGTATTTCTACTGGTGTGCTGCTAGTTAACGAAGGAGACTTTAAGCAACCCTTTAAGTTTACAGCTATTCCATTACACGAGGTATCAATCGAAGAAGGTCCAGACAACACAATACAGAATGTGTATAGAGAGTACAAAATGACTGCATCTGTCATTGCGCAAACTTGGCCAGAATCAACAGTTAGCAAAGACCTAGAAAATAAGCTAAAGAAAAATCCAGCAGAAGAAGTTTCATTATTAGAAGGAACTGTATTTGATCCTTCTGCACCCAAAGGGAAACAGTATTGCTATTTTGTCATGGAAAAAGATAAGGATGGATTTCTTTTTTATGAAGAGCGTTCTTATTCACCATGGATCGTGTTTAGACCAAAAGTTATTGCGGGTGAGTTATTTGGTAGGGGTATTATCTATGACTTACTTCCATCAATTAAAGAACTTAACTTAACAATGGAATACTTATTAAGATCAGCTAGCTTTAATGCAAATCCAATCTTTATGGTACAAACTGGATCTGAAATAAACCCATATACAATGCGTTTAAATCCAGGTTCAATCGTCCCAGTACAGCCAGGACCTTCACAAAATGCCATATCACAATTAAGTATTACATCAAATGCAAATGAAATGTTGGCATTACGCGAAGAGTTGCGTGGAACGATCCAAGAATCACTTAATCTTAATCCAATTGGTGATACGCCCACAGCTGGTGACCCATCGCAAACAGCTACAGAAGCAAATCTACGTAATCAAGAATACATAAAGCAAAACCAATCTATGTATAACCGCCTTCAATATGAGCTTAACCAGCCATTGTTCAAAGTATGCTGGCATATTCTATACCGGTTGGGAATGGTGCCAGCACCAGTTATAGACGGTCAACACTTAGCAGTCGAGTTTAACTCACCTGTACAAGATATGGCTAGACAGGAAGATATACAAAAAGCAGTGCAAGCATCTAGCATTATTCAGCAGATACTTGGGCCACAACTTGGTGAGTATGGTGTTATGTTTGGTATGGATGTAACAGAGGTTCCAGAATTTGTGCTGAAAAAGCTTGGTGTTAGTTATGACTTATCAAGAGATGCTTTAGGCAAAGCTAAAATGCTTCAGGCTGTGCAAGCCTTAACAGGTCAAAATCCACAGCAACCACAAGGTATGCAACCCAGTCCAGCTGCCCAACCTCAACCAAATAAACAGCAATCATTTGTAGGTGTATAATACTATGCTAGATTTCGATTCTAATATTGACAATATAATAAATTTGAGAGAGTCACAGAAGAATGAACAAGAAAAACATATAAAGCATTTAAATAAGCTTGCTTACGAGGCATTTGAGGTAAACCCAGCAGGTAAAGAACTTCTATCACACTTTATAGCTGCGATTATGATTCCTTTAGAAGAAGAGCAGCTAAAGGATTTACGATTCCATATGGGAACTAAACAGCCATTTAAGCGCTTTCTACAAATGATATCTGATCACAAAATGAATTTAACGGGGGTAAATAATGGATAGTGAAGTAACAACAGAATCAAATATGCAACCAACATTTAATGCGGAAGCATCCCAGGTTAGCTCTACCCACAGTGAGCAAACAACTTCAGCTGATAACACGCCTGCCGATCCCCCCCAGAGTGAGAACGCAGAGACTATATCAGCTGAAGATCCTAATTTGCCAGATTATGTAATCAAAGGCACTTTTGGAAGCGAATCAGATCAAGCGAAAGCATACCCTGAACTTCAGAAATCAACTAGCAAGAAAATACAACAATTAAGTGAGAAGCTTAAAGGTTTTACTGGTGCGCCCGAGGATGGTTACACATTTGAACTATCTAATGAGCTGACTGAATCTGGTTTTGAATTAGATCAAGACAATGCATATTTCAAAGATTTTGCTGAGCAATGTAAAAAAGCCGGTATGAACCAAGAAACATTTCAAAATCAAATGAGTATTGCAGCTAATTATATTCATAACTCTGAACAAGTTAGAGTTGATTATGTAAACAATGCCATCGAGAAACAAATACAACAAGATTTGGATACGATGTCAAAAGAAACTAAAGATAATTTTGTAAATAATGTTAATGTGGCTAGTAATATTAAAGGGGTTACTGCTGAAGAATTAAATCACTTCGCAGATAATCTGGATACATCAATGATTGAGACATTTAATAAATTTATGTCTGATAGAAGAAATACAAGCGTACCGGTTAACACATTAGCATCATTAGATTCTGCCTCATCAAGACGGGAAGAATTAGCACGTATACATAAGATGCCACATGGTCCTGATAGGCAAGCAGCGCAAGATGCTCTTAATGAACGTTATCGCAAAGCTAGTTATTGATTCATCATATAGATGATGCCAATAGCAGCTAGTACTACAACAAATAGTAGTTCTGAGACTAAAAACCAGATCATTTTTTTCTCTCCTTGCTAGGTCCAAAGTAGTACGTTACTGTTTGAATAAACACAGTACTTAATGAACCGATTAATAGATCAATTATTTCACTATTCCTTGGTGCAATAGAATCAAAGAACAATAAAAACACGACAGCAAAAAAACCAAGCATGACAGATATTGTTATAACGGATGGCATCTTATCTTTTAAAACAAGCTCACGATTTCTAGCATCGGCTCGATCTTTTTGATGAATTGATTCAATATTTACCTTATAAGTATAGTCTAAATCTTTTATTTTGACTATTTGCTCTTGAGAGGCGCTATTTAGTGCGTTTTCTAGCTCCATATCAGATGGATTATCTTTACCAGGTAAAAGTATAGATGCAATTGTTTTAGTCGCTACAGCGCCAACAGGGCCTCCAATGAGACCCCCGATGACTGGTGCGAACTTTGATATAATATCTTTAAGCATTGGCACTTCCGAAAAGAACACGCATGGCTCTTTGTTTAGCTTGATAGATACTCGTCTTATCAGGGTTTGGACCCCAGAATTTATGGTAGTATTCCACCATGCCATCAAAATCATGTATTTCAGGTATGGGTTCTGGGAATCTAGCGTAGTGAATACGCGCCATAGCAGTAGCTAGCTTCATATCCCATATAAGATGATCAGCTTCGGGTGGTGATCCAAATCCAGTTATCTTTAATAGCTTATCTCTAACACCTTTGCGGAAGCGTAAGTTATTTTCCCAGTTATCATAATAGGTAGCTGGTTCCATTTGATAAACACCCATTGCAGGGCCATCATACTTTTGCATAATAAAGGTACCAAGCTCGCTTTCAACTGCCATTGTAATAATCAACAATAGAACTGCATTCTCGGAATACATACCCAACTCCTTAAGAGTGGGTATAATTATATGCTTTTCTAACTGTAAACGATTTATCAAGCATACCTCCAAGCATTTGTCCCTGGTACGGGATTGTCTGCTAATGTAGATGGTGTAATTGGTGTATTAGCATCCCAAGCAGCTTGTGCAGTTGCAGTTGCTTCACCTAGATAGCTTTCTCGGATAAATATATATAATGCTTCATATGCATCTAAGGGATGAGTTGCCCCAGATGCAGCAGATCCAATTGAATGAGTAGCATTAACTTGAATCCATGATCCAGATGGATAAGGCTGTGTAGGAACACCAGCTATAAAATCACCAACTCTAAAGGTGCGTGTATTATCTAGCTGAGTCTGGACGCTAACACTACTACTACCATTCCAGTAAGTAATATAACCAGCACCAGAATCAGATATAGTTGCATCAGTTGTAAAATTATTTATCATTCCTTGAATATTTGTATCTTCAGATGCAGTTATATTCCAACATGGAATGTTTGCTGCTCCAGAAGATGATAAAGATGTAGCTGCTAAGAATATATTATCAAGTTCATTTTGAACTGTTGTATTACTATCTTTATAATATCCAACTAATGATGCACCTTGAGGTGTAGATGTAGATGCTAATTCAGTTTTTAAGGCTGCGGCACTTCCTGTTGACGCAATAGGGACACTTACCCAGGCAGTACCATTCCATGCCATCACAGTATTTATGCCACCAGATGGGGCAACAGGCAATGGAAATGTAAGCATAGCTTCCGTTAATGTACCACTTGTTGTTAGTAATGTTTTTTCATAAGTTACAGCTAAGTTATTTAGCTTATAATCAGCATCAATATTTTCTAGGTAGAAGTTATTATTAATTAGGTTTAAGTCGGTTTCAGTAATAGCTGCACCTGGGTTGAATTGTCCTGGTTGATCAATTATTATTGATCTGAATATAAACACTGTTATCCCATCATCTGGAGCTGTGGAAAATGTCAACACATATGAGGCATCAGTAATTGTGCCAATTGTATAACCGGTTGTTTGTAGAACAGTTCCAAAGTATACGGATACATCAGTACTCGCTTGAATCCATTGTGGAATTGTATATTCAGTTGCACTTGCAGCTGTAACAAATGAATAGGCAACCTGTGTTGCTGGTGTAGTTGGCATTTTAACTCCTCCTTGAGTTATGTTTATTTATTATACTACTATTGTACTAAAGGTGTAACCCCATACTTTTGATGTAATTGATTCATTTGAGACTCATAATTTTCATTATGAGATAAAGCAAGTCCATAATTTAAAGCGATCTGTGCTAATGGGGTATTAATTACAGGAACATTTTTAGTTTTTAAACTAGATAACATTATACTAGACAACTTCTTCTTTTGATGCTTATCGCCGAAAACACTACCTGTCATTTCTTGTATAATACCTAAAAGGCTTGTTGCAACACCAGCACCAGGGCCTAATATTTGGCTTGATAATTTATTAGGTGATCCTGTTAAAGCACCGATTGCATCACCATACATGCCTAATGAACTAAGCATCGAATGTGTCCACATATACTCTGCATTAGCACGTTCTTTTGGATTGTTACTAAATAAACTAGGCATACTTGTATTTGAAACTAGGTGTTTAGCACGGTCAGATATATAACTAGCTAACATTATTCCAGATATTGTTGATATTATATTTTTATAAGTTTTAAATTTTTTAAATCCTCCACCTAAAGCTATATCTCTATGAAGTATATTTCTCATGAAACCTATAGCGTATGATTTAAATTGAAACATTAAACCTGTTAGTGGTCCATGGCTACCTTGGAATGCTCTTTGCGATATGTCAGAAGATGGAATAGTGAACCGATATGAATCATGGTACATACTTAATGCTTTCTGATAAAGTTGATCTCTTGATAAATCAGTTTTCTTCATGTCATCATTAGAAGCATCTAACACAGTATCAGGGGATAGGTAACTGTTTTTATCACCAAGCTTTTGGTGTCCTTTTCTCCATATATCCCATTCACCTGGTGTAAAGCCATAAGTATTTAAAGTATTTTTTGTAGCATCATCCAACTTATCAAAGCTAAGGTGAGCACGACGAGCCAGTGCATTACCCCAACCAGCAAATGACGCCTTCCTCATTAATTTATCCCAGTGCTTTAAACCATTCCAATTCATTTGAGTATTAACAGCTTTAGACATTTTACCACTAAAATCACTCATCTCAGAACTAAATCTATGGCTACCAACGAAGTGATTGCTTAATACGCCCATTGTTTGGTAAAACTCTTTTCTGTTATCATCAGGTATCATTGATTTAAAAATAGTATTGAATTTTTCTCCCAGTGAAGCATCAAATTGGGTGGACATCGTGCGCCATTGATTAGGTACATCTCCAAAAACATTTAATGTGCTTAAACCCATTTTGACTAAGATAGTTGCTGATTGTATGTTATGAACAAAAGATCCTAACCAAGTATCTGAATCACTACGCATCTCACCTTTTAAATAACGCATCATTGTTTTCATATGCTTAACTGCTTTTAGGGTAGGGGCATAGGCTTTAGGGTTCTTTTCAAGTATGGATTTTGTTAATTTATTTAATGTTTGCTCTGGGTTTGCGCCAAATCTATCAGTTAAAGCCAAGCTGTGAGCAGTTGATCGAGCATCACGATAGATACTATCTAAAACATTACCAGCACCATAATTTTCTTGATAGTCAACCCATGATCCACCATCTTTGAAAAATAAATGACGCTCTGACCTTTGAATACGATCAGCTAGTGAAAATCCTTTTGTTTCGCCCTCACGAGGGGTAATAATTTTGTCAAAGGTTTCACGAAGAGCATCTTTTACTTCTGAATCATTATCCCAATCAATGCCCAGCAAAGATAATCTTTTGTCTAATCTAGGTTTGATAAAATCATGCCATTTATTAAATGCAATATCCATTTTTGATACATGTAATTCTTTTGAAGATAGTTTTGTAACATAGTCTAAACCATGCTTAGCTAACATAGCCTTATGTATACCTTTGGGATTCATAATCCTCATTACATCATGATATTGCCTTGATACACGTCCTGCTAATTCGGTTACTGTTAGGCCATGTTTGCGCATTAGTTTAACTGTATCATGATTATATTTTGTTATAACACGAGCAATTTTACCTGTTAGGTTATCTGTATAATTTTCACTTAAAACTTGATCAATAACATCTCTTTGATTTTTTTTATCTTTTAGAAACTTAAATCCTTCCAATTTTTTAAGTTCAGGTTCTATAGATCCTTTGCTTTTCAATATAGTGCTCAAAAACGCTGACTCAGAAGAATCAAGATTCTGTCTAGCTCCTATGCCTTTATGATCTCTACCTGAAAACCAAACACTACTTAATTTTTTAGCATCGTAGTTATGTTCAACCATTTCTTGATTTCTTTTAGCATAAGCAAGAAGATTTAGACGAGCATTTTTTTTATCCTCATCAAGTGCTTGCTTCATTTTCTCAGTAACGACATCAGATGCTTTATCTAAAGCAGATTGTGTATCTAGAGTCTGGTCGCTGCGCAGTAATTTTCTAGCTTCATGTTTTATTGTATTTACAACTTTTTTAACGCCATCCTTATTCATATCTTTAGTAAGATCAGCTAAATCGCCAACTTTATCACTCTTTATAAAATTATATATATTTTTTACACACTTATTGCTCATAATCCATTCCCTAGTAAGCATGTTTTAATCATATCAAAAAACTTTTGCTGCCCTGCATCATTTTTTTCTGCCTCATCAATACTATTAATCTCATCAAAATCCTCTGTATTTAACCTTCCATTATCTAAATGTTGCTGTAATTGATGATCCATATCTTCTATTGTAGGCGTTGCTTGAGAATAGGGCTGGTCATCTTTGGTGATATCATCGATAGATGGTGTTGCGGATTCATCACCAATATTATCAGAGTCATTGATAACACTATCAGCCATATTATTAATTGGACTTGTTAAATCGTTCTTTTCTGCTGTTTTATATTCTAAATTACTTTGTGCATTATCAACATCTAACTTTTTATTAGCAAAGTCATCTAACGCATCATTAATAGCAGGTAAGTGTTTGGAATATAATGGCATTGATTTTACAGGCGTATCATTAGACCTAATAGCAGCTGCACGATTATTTAGTACATCTTGATTTTCAGGTGTGTAGTCATCTTTATCCATCTGATCAATGATATCTGCTTCGTTTTTTGGATCATGCAAGCTTTCGATTAGTTTTCTATCATCTGGATGCACAATGTAACTACGTAATTTCATAGCATCAGAAATAGTTTGAGCTGGTCCAAAATTGTAACTGCTACTTTTTAACGTAGTCGATAGTTTATTTATATTATCGCCAGTTTCAGGGGACAGGCCATTTGTGGCTTTAATTTTCTCAATTGATTCAACTAATCTTGGTAAAGGTGTTTTTAGCGCCTCATTTTTTAGTTTATCAGAGTCTAACTCACCATATTCATCATTTATGTTACTTAAAATCCCCTTAATATTGTCTTCTGAACTGCTTAAATTAGTCTTAGCTTGATCAACATTATCTTGCAGTTGTTGCAATGGTGATGGGATATTAGATTTATCCTCATCTGGTAATTGCTCATAGGCAGCTTGTTTAGATTTAACCTCATCAATAGCTCTATTTTGGTCAGCCATGATGTGAACTTCCACATTGACCTTCTTACCTGCTGAAGCCTGTTTAATGGCTGTATCAGCTGAAGCTTGTACTGCTTCGTCTTTAACAGGTGTATCATTTTGAACGCTTACCGCATCTTCTGTTAGTGTTTTAGGGTTAAATTTACCTTTTACACCTTTCCATATATCGTTCAATACAGGGCCAGCAACTCCGCCTGCAGCACCCATTGCTGTCCAATTTGTTATATTGCTCATATAATCATTAAGTGACATTTGATTAGGGCTACCAGCTTCCACACCTGCTTTAATAGCTCCGGTAGCTGCTCCACCTAATGCACCAGATATAGTACCCTTAATGGCACCTTTTACTAATCGTGCTCCTAATGCTGTACCGGCTTCACTTTCAAGCATTGTAGCTACACTTGGTAATGCTGCTTTTAATCCAATCTCAGCAATACCACCACCTGCTATAACTGTTGGATCATATAGACTTCCAACAAATCTTGATGCTCCTGTGGAGTACCAGTGTTGGTCGTCTGTTGGTACTTTTGATGCAGTTTGCTGTAATGATGTTCTTAATTGTTTTTGCTGTTCAATATCACGATTATATTCATCTTGGCCATAAAACAATTCACGCTCACGGGCTACTGCCGTACCTGCAAATTTTAGCGGCATGCCAAGTGCTAGATTTGATCCCAAGCTACTTAGTGTTCCTGTTTGATCTTTAGAGCCTATTAAATTTCCTGTAGCGTCAGGTTCAGGGGTGTTTTGTAATAAGCCTGTATATGATTCGCTTCCATCTGATAGCTTAGATAAATCATCATCTACTGGCTGTTGATTATCCGATATCATGATATGCCCTCGATACTATATTATTATGCACATATTCTTGATAATCTGATGGTAAGGATCCAGGGTTAGCTGCAGTATTAAAACTAAATGCATATGGTTTCTTATTTTTAAAATAAAATGGTTTACCATTTGACTGAACAAGCATCAATCCATTACCAGATGGGGTATTTACCCATTTAGAATTATAAATAGCTTTTTTAACATCTATATTATTTTCTAAATTTGCTTGTTCCGGTGCCTTGTTTTTATAATAAGCCATCATATTCTTAACTGTGTCGTAGTTTATTGGTGATTGTGTATAACCACCTGAAGGATTTTTATTCATAATTTGGTATGGAACTCTAATACCATCTTGAGCACCTTTCTGATAAAGACCATTTAGCACATCATTTATAGCCTGTTTTGTTGTATTATTACTTCCAAAAAATGGCATGCCTGAACTTGGAGCATCCCACTTTTTACCAGCCTTATTAAGCCTAGATACTGAAGTATCTATAATTGTGTCAACTAATCCATTCAACATATTTGAAGTAGCAGATCCAGGATTTTTATTTAGGTTACTAATAAGATCACTTGGCAAGTTATTAATAATATCTTGTCTTGCTGTACTATAAGATAGTTTGTTCCCATCATAAGCCAAATCACTAAATACTTTACTAGAATTCTGTTTTATCATATCCTGACCATTTGCCATATCAGTAATTAAACTGCTATCTTTTGTGTTACGCATGATCTGTGCTGATAAGAGATCTTGATATGGTAGCTTTGCATGAATTAAAGCACGCTGCACTGCTCCCCAGTTATTACCATAGTTTTGCTGTGCAGTTGTAATTGCTTGTATACGATCAATAGGATCTTTAGCATTTAAATCATTGACGATATTTTTAGCTTGGTCTGCACTTATAAGCGTTTGATGTTGACCATCTATACCATGGGAATTTTGTAGTTGTAATAGGTGAGTATTGGCATCATTAAGTGACTCAGATACTTGTGGTGATCTTAATGAGGTAAAGTTAGTCATGGGATCATTGATACTATTATGAAACTCAGTTTGTAATTGACCATTAGATACCTTAGGGTCATTAGATTGTAACTTACTAGCTGTGTTTGATATATAACTTTGTGCAGGTTGTGTGTTACTAATACTAGAGTAGGGGTCGTTATTAATATATTTTTTGTAAGAATTGAATTGAGATAATAATTGTGTTTTTACCATTTGGCTGGCATTTGCATCTAGTCCAGGAATAGTAAATGTTTTATGTGGATCAGAATTTTCATCAATAAAACCTTGTACGGAACTTAAACCACGTGATGTATAGTCCTGGTAATATTTGTATGCTACTGATGCTGCTTGCACTTTATCATTATATGCAGGAAAAATTTTTGCTGGCACAGTGGACATAAAATTAGCATCTATATGGCCAGTATTATTAACAGCAACAAGATTATTAGCCATATTAACTTTCATTTGCGATGCATCAGCAGAAATTGATTTTCCTATTTGAGATGACATTCTATTTAAAGTTCGTGTTACTTTTTCACGATCTAAAGCTGACATATTATCATTAAGGCTTACTTGACCGTAGACTTTTTGCATACTAGCATCGGTATCAAAATTTTCAGGGTATTTTTGTATTTCACTTGCAATAATAGGCTTATCTTTATCATCTGCATCATTATATCTTTGTATTAAACCTTGCATCCTGCCATAAATAGAAGAATTTAAAAAATTTACAGCATTAGTTCTTTTCAACTCTGCTGCTTTCATGGGATCACCAGAAATTGTAGCTAAATGATCTGCTACTTGTTGTGCACTTTGGTATATATCATAAGATGTTTTTTGTGATTGATCTCTTCCTGATCCCTTTGGAACCATCCATGACTGAGTCATAAGATTACTGGCTTGATTAGATAGCTGGTTATAGTTATTTAAAGCATCCGCAGATGCTTGTGATCTTTGATAAGTTCCAACCCTATTAGCAATCCTAGATCCATATGAAGTACGTGCACTTTCAAATATTTGATCCATATATGGTTTCATTTTAGGATCAATTGTTTGTGATGCTTGATTATAGTATTTTGTTACAGCAGTATTAAATTTTGCAAGATTACCATATTTCGGATCATCTGATATAGGCTGATTCATTTGTTCATTATATGCTTGACTTACTCTTCCTATTATCTGAGATGATGCAATTCTATCAGATAAGGGCTGCCCAGCACGATTATAAGCACGACCAGCTTCAGTTAAGTTTGATTTTGGAGACCAAGCTAATCCTTGTTTAGAAGCATCTTGTTGGCCTTCTTGTGCTTCTTTTTGGTTAACACTTTGCTGTGCCATACCAAATGACTTTTGTGCTAATTTACCGTACAGATTTGCTCGTTCTTCATCAGACTGAGCCATGGGTGAATCACCCGATCCAACCTGCATTTCAACAGATGGGTTATATTGTGGATAATCGCTCATTAGTACCACTCCACGCTATGCTTTAAGTAATAATCATAATCACCTTTAGGTGACATATAAGTTTGATCAATTTTTTTATTAAAGTCATCATTGGGCTCATCATTTGATGACGTTTTCCCTGAGGGGCTACTTTTACCAAAACTAACCATATTAGCAGCATCACCAACTGAAGATATAAGGTTTCCCCATAGTTGTGTATGGTATTGAGACTGGGCAGCATCCATTTTTTCTTGTATCTCAGACTCTTGATAAGATAAATTTATATTGGCTATATTAGTATCTTGTGCAAAAGCATTGTAGCTTGCATCAGATAGTGATTGGTATGTACCACTACTTAATGACATGCCTGAAGCAACAGCCCTAGCTTTTTGGGATGATTGTGCTTGCTGTTCTTGTTTATCACGAGATATTTGGTCTTGCGAAGATTTGGCCTTTGCCTGTTGTTCTTGAAGTTGCAAAGCTTGTTGCTGTTGTTTTTCTGCCTGTCCTTCTTCATGAGCTTGCATAGCTTCACCTGCTATGCCTGCTCCTGCTGAAATTGCTGCTAATATTCCTGCGCCCGCCATAGTTTTTCCTTAAACTGTTAACTCCACAGATACACCTAAAATATTCATAGATAATGGTGCATCCTGCTCTATTATAACATTAACTGTACGACTCCATCCAAGTTTTATATTTGGTGATGTATAAATTCCTGATTGAAAAGTTGCACTAGTCAATGTAGGTAATGATTGGTCACTAGTGCTCAAATATTTCATCGGCACGCTCTTTCCATTTACCTTAAATGATAATGACTCATAATAATGAATATATATTTTGTTTATTTTCTTTTTAGTATAAAGAGTATCGCCTTGTTGAGTCATAAGATGTGCTGGTAATGTTTCAAGCTCTTGCTTAAATTTATATCCAAAATAATACTTGCTATCAATAGGGAAAACACCAGTAACATTTCCAGAACCATCGCATGACATTTCACCTATATACATTGGCACATATGGTTCACCAGGCCATGCTACTACACTAACATCAGTTTGTGAATAAGAATTACTTGGTAGGGTGATTGTCTGTTCCGCAGTGCTACCAGAGATGTTGTCTACTTCACTATAAGCATCTAAATTAATATTCCAATCAATTTCTTCAATACCATAATAAGATAATATGAAAACTCTTTTATCAATACTAACAACATTATAAACATCTTTATTAGTCATTGCTCTGCTTGTTTTGCTCCATGCAGATATGTTCTGATCAATCATAGTTTGATAAATAATCAACTGATTGTCCACAACGGATAATAAAATATTAGTTGGAAATAAATCATTATCTGTATATGCACACATATCTGTAGGATTGTTAATCAAGTGGGAACTCATGATGGATTCATCGCTTGATATGTATCCAGTTGAACTTTCATTGCTTGAAAATGACATTACTGATTTGCCACCTTGCTTGATATAAAACGTTCTATTATCCAAGGTTACAGGTTGCAATTCTGTGCTTCCATTGCCAGTTTGCAAAGAGATTGATATATTAGAAGGGGTTAAAACATTGTTGCTCCATAAGCTCGTTGCATATTCAGATTTATTTGTAAATATTTGAAGAGATTTAGATGAAACAATATTTTGTATATTTCCACCTTCTTCTGATCCTATTGTAAAACTTATAGCATCTGAATCTAAACCATCACCTGGGCTAAAGTCTCTAAAATCACCAATAGCACTCATAAATATAGTTTGATTAATGCTAGAACCACCAGCTAATATAAGGCGATCTTGAAATATACTGATACAAGCAGGCCACCCGTTAGTTGTGTTATAAGCTGTTTGTGTAAGATTACTTACACTTCCCTTGAGCTCACCCAAAGGTCCAGATGTTGGTACTGGATCTATAGCTGCAAATTCTGAATCAATTCTTATGGATACAGAAGTTGAGCTTATAAATTGTGTTATTTGACCTCGTCCTATACCGTCGCTTGTTGATGGACCTAAAGACTCGAACCATCCCCCAACATAATCAGCTGTAAATCCACCAAAAGATCCCATCGTTTTTATAGTTAAATTAGCATCAAATGCAGCATCTGGGGAAGTTATTTTTACTGTATCTAGGTTGAATACAGTATCATCATAATTTATGTCATACTCATAAGTTGGAGGGTTTTTAAATGTTAAAGTTGATGTGCTAAAATCTTCTTCAATAACCATAGGTTGGTTTTGTCCATCAGATAAATAAAATTTATTTTGATGAGATATACCTTTCACTGTACTTGGATTTATTAATGTATTGGATATTGTGTTTGAATCACTAACAATATCTACGTTTTGCATATAAATGCTTCCAGATCCTACTATAATAATAAAATTTTTGTTAGATGATTCCCATCCAAACATTCTAGTTGGCAAGGCAAGAGTTGGTATCGCAAACAAAGAAGATCCAAACCTACTTTTTACTGAACCGCCAGGCTGTACTATTAAATTTTGTATTGTTTTTGCTGACTTATTATAAAATTGCAAATCAGATCTAGCAAATAACTTTGGGTCTAATTCACCATGAGTAAAATCATGGTTAGTTACTATTTCCCCCATGACAAATCCTTATGTCCAATGCTCATTCCAAATTGTTTGATCTACTATAGTAGGACTAGGTTGCGCCGTAAAATCTCTATTCATGGCAATAGCTTTTTGGCTAATCATTCTTTCTGACCAGAATTGTGCTCGCTGTTCATTTTCAGTTAATAATAATGCTGCTTCAGCCGCTAGCGTATAAGCCATTAATTTTGTAAAGTATTCAGGGAATTGACCTTCATCAACGTTATAAATATATTGCATTTTAAAACTGCTACTTTGATTGCAATATAATCTGTTTTCGCTAAGTATTTCATAATTACAGATTGGATATACTTGGTATGCAGTTATATAATCTACAGGTATATAATACTCATAAGACCATCTTGGGTCGTCTGGCGTATTAGGTGATTTAACTAATAGGGCCCATTTTTTTGCAAAACTCCAATAGCCACTTGCTAACATATCTTTTTTTTCAGTGTCGTATAGATTAGACATTGCGGCAACCACTTCATCTGATATATCTAAAGTATTAACTGATGGGTTACCAAGGTAGTTTAAAGCTTTATTTATAATGCTCAATTTAGTAGCCATACTCATCCTTAAGCAAGAATAAGGTAGCTATACAATTATAACTACCTTATTAGTTTTTATGGTCGGAATACAGTGATATTTACTGTAAAGCTTGATCCAGTTGTTGTGCTATAACGTAAAGAAACGTCATCAGTCCCAGCAGATGATCCATGAACTGTTACTGTTCCACTATCTGCAAAGCTTACTTGTGCTTGAACAACATCAGTTGCTACA
>Ga0098040_1000356_pt1 | contig 21112 bp, 23 predicted proteins | sample 7_EtaG_FD_75065 | JGI IMG/M metagenome (GOLD analysis project Ga0098040, IMG submission 75065) | Marine viral communities from the Subarctic Pacific Ocean - 7_ETSP_OMZ_AT15161 metaG | ecosystem: Environmental > Aquatic > Marine > Oceanic | place: Pacific Ocean | collected 2015-01-08
AGGAAAAGTCCATGACCAGAGAAATAATTTTAGACGACTTCGATAAACGCGACTCGGAACTTATATCGGATTTGGTCTACGTCATTTATGGCCCTGGGCTGGGAGATTACCCTGGCGGCTCTTAGTACCCCGATCAGTCGGGTCGGGTCGGGGTTGCTGGTCGGGATGCTTCGCGGATGATTCCGACACTATCGGAAAGCATTCGGACCTCTCCCACTGCCATGTCGTGGAAAATCTCTTTTACCTGATCCTTGGTGCGCCGAGCGACAAAGTATTCCTCGCTCTTATCGTCAAAAAGTAGGAACGTCATATCAATCCACTCTCCCTAATGTGTGGTGGCACCGTCGGGTGCAATTATGGCAGGAAGGAGGCAGAAATAAGGTCATTTTGAGGCAATTTCGGAGGCGGGCGTATGTGAAACCAAGGAACGGAGAGAGACCTCGGCCACTCCAAGCCGCCGCAACTTGCAAGCCGCCAAAACGACGCTAAACTGCGGCAATGATGCGTGTCCAGCTGCGCCACCCAGACCACGTACTAGGCGACGTGTGCGAGACCGTGCTGATTGAGCATTTGATCAGGGCCGGTGCCGCAGTACTTGTGGCAGCGGGTGCCCACGGGCCGGTAGATGTAGCAGCGATTGGGCGCGACGGTCGCGTTTATCTGTTCGACGCCAAGGCTGACCGAATGCGGCGGCGCGAGGGCCGCGACCGTCGCTGCTATCGCCCACGGTCCAAATTGCAGAAAAGACTAGGCATCCGACTGGCATACGTCGAGGAGAAAAAACGAACTGTCCATTTTGTCCCGGCGCTGCCCGCAGAATCTGGACTCCGCTGAGCCTAGCCCGGGCGGCGGTCCAGCCACCGGGCCAGCCGTTCGATGATATTTTGCACGAGGTCGGTGAACTGGTCCATAGGTGGCTCCTCTGTTGTAAGACTATATGTATAATACCCGTCACGCTGGGCAGATCAAACGAAAAAGCGCCTCCCAATCATGCGGCGGCGGAAAAACAGCCAGAGGCGCAACGGCGTCAAGGCCAGCCATGCGCAAATCAACAGCAGCGGCGCTGCGATACACACAAAGATCGTCAGCGCTATCGCGCACAATGAGAAAAGAATCGCCATGGGCATGGCGACTATGCCACGCAACCTGATGGGGCGAGAGACGCAGCGGGCCGGTGCGCGAGCGGCTAATTTTAAGCTCTGCCAGAGAGAAGCGCCCACTCTCCCCGCAAAAAATGACATCGGGTACGCCGGGCGTGGACCAGCTCTCCAGCCGCGTGGCTTCAATTTTTCGCCCCGTCTTCTTCAGCCCCCGAAGCATCCTCTGCCACAGGTCGCTCTCCCGCTTCGCTGCCCTCCTCGCCTTCTGGTTCGACGATTGCAACGGAGACTGGAGTGATGTCAACAATCGGATCAAAGTTTCCTCGGATTCGCTCAAGCTCTTTCTCCACGTCGGCGCGGCTCATTTGGTCGATAGAGCCGGTTCGGATCTCGGATTTACTCACATAAATGTCGCCCTGCGCTTGACCGCGCCGGTACTCCGCCTGCACAGCGGCAGAGTAAGCGCCGTTGTCTAACGCGAGGTCGCGGATTTTCTGCAAATCGCGGACATGGCGCTTATACCCGACCGCGTACTTTTCGTTGAGTTCGTCTCGGTAACGGCGGATTTCGGCCACGACATGCGGGCAGTGGTTCGCGTTGGTCAATTCATAGGCGCGGGAGTGAGCGCTCCTGGCGGGATACCCCGCGCGAATGGCAGCCTCGCGCATGGTGATGAGACCGTCATTGGCAACCAGCTCTTTCACGAACAGTTCCTGGCGGCGTGTCAGACGCCGGTTTGGCCCCCGCGTCGCCACCGCTTTGACCGGGGGGGTTTTCTTGCCCAAATCCGCCTCCAATGCCCGATTATCCATTAGTTTCAACGCTGTGCCACCAGTGTGACGGCGGCGAGGATTAAGAACTCGCTGTAAGTGCCCATGCGATTTGTCCTAGCCCGTGAGTCTTAGGTATTAAATAGGAAAATTCGGGAAAATGCACCCAAATTAACGCCAAAAGTGTGACACTACCGATATATGCGGGCCACAGTGGTGGCACGGCAGCGAGGCCAAAAAATCCTTATATAGCAATATTTTAGCTCTACTGTGCCACCTGTGCCACCTGTGCCACCATATAACTGAAAAAAAAAAAAAAAATAAAATAGCAAAATCGCTACTATAGTGTTCACAGCGGCACAGGTGGCACAGCGGCACGCTAACCTCTGGTGTAGGGAATCTGTAAACACTCCCCCTAAACGCTACCCTATCGTTTAGGGAACATCCCCGTCGTCTAGCGTCCCCGTGCGCAGCACCACGCGCCGCGAGATCAGTGCGGTTGGAATAGTCATTTCTCCGGAGACGTTGCTGCCGTCATATGAGCAGGCAACTACTATGCAGTCGGGTGTCTCGCTGACCAAGAACCCCGCGCTCTGGATAAGCGCTGGCGTGGCCGTGCGGCAGTCCTCCACCGACACCCAATCACCGGCAGGGTGAGCGGCGTCGGCCCACGAGACGAGGACCACCGGCAGCATCAGCGGGCCAGGCTGAGCAGGATGTGGTCTGTAAGCTGGTCTCGTTCTTTCTCATAGGGGCAGCCGGGTACGTTGCAGGGCATCGCCTTGGGGTGCGGCACCATGCCGTCGTAGAGGTTGATGTCGCAGTGACTGCACGCGCCGGTAGCCCGGGGGTGATCGGCCCGGCGCGAAGCGCCATGGATATCACCCGCGAAAAATGCGGCGATTGTGCTCCGCACCCAGCGCTGATGCCGCAGTGGACTCACCCGCTGCTGCGGCATCGCCAGCTTTCGCAGGATTTTCTCGGCAAGTTGCCGCCGCACGCGGTGCTCTGTCGCCTCTCGCGCCAGACGGCCCTTGGCCGAGGCCAGCTCTTCGGCTTGTTTGCGGACGCGGGCCAGCTCCTGCTGGACAGCGCCGTAGGTGAGGACAGCCGTCTTGGCCTCCGACGCCCCAGGGCTGGGCTCGGTGGCGTCAGCGTCGTCAGCGTTGTCCATGTCCCAAGACACTAACCAAGCAAACTCGCAACTGGACTCGCAGTTCGGGCAGTGGAAATTGGAGATGATGATCTCGACGCCATCGGCGTCAACGTCGTCGTGGTCGCCGCCCTGGATCATCTGCGCTCCGCAGCGGTAGCACTGGCCCCACCACCCGGGAACTGCTATATCGATGCCGGTAATCGAAAGGCTGCTCATATCTGCGCCTTGACCTTGACGCCAATGACCTTGGCTTTGCGCTTGCCCTTCAGGGCCGCCCGCACGATCTGCGCTTGGCTCTCGTCGGCGACCACAATATCAACCGGCATCGTACCTTTGGACACTTTTATACACTCGCGCACCGCGCGCTCGGCTTCGTCGGCGGTCATCCTGTCCTATCCTCTCTTTGCTTCGCTTCGTCATCCCAATTGACGCCTTAATGCGTCTTGCAACGGGCTTGGTAAATTAAGGCCTATCGCCACTTTTTTGCTTATTTTTCAGGGGCATAGTCCGTTCCCTCGGCGGCTGCCAGCTCTTGAAGCTCGCGGACGGCATCAAGCATCGCGTCGATGGTGTCGTCGGACACGGTCCAGATGTCGCCCTCCAGCAGAGCCTCCAGGTCTCGGCAGAGAGAATCGGCCAATTCCTTGGCCCGTGGTGCGTGCTTCATGGTCACTGCCTCCTTCATATGTGCTGCATCGCATACTGCCCGAGCGCCACTCGGCCTGTCAACCCCGCTTGAGGGCTAGCTCCCGGCGGCGGCTGCCGCCAGTGCCTTTGAAGAAGAGGGGGGGTTTGCCGGTTTTGATGGCCCGGCGGCACCGTTCAGCCGCCGTCGCTCGTCGGCCATCAGGCCTACCGCAGCCGCCAAGACCGAGCGCCGCCCATCGGGCGGTTCCGTGTGGTCGGTGGCGCTGAGACTGTGGATAAGTGTGTCCAGGGTGACGCCGTGCTGGAGAGCGAGGGAAAGAACGACAGTTGCATCGTCGAGCAGGACAGCGAGATCGGAGCCGATTTTGGCACCGGAGATGAAGACCTCTCTGGCGGCGCAGTGTTCGTCGATGTCTACACCAAACGAGATGTAATAGCGGTCCTGGAGACCTTCCCAAACTCTCGTAACGTTTGGACGGCGATTCGCCAGCTTCTTGCGCATGGCCTCAGTCCAGCGGGAAGTCGGGTCGAAAAACAATCTCTCCTTGGCTGTCGCAGATCGTGCAGTCGTGCACGCCGCCTCTAGCCGATTCTAAAATGTAGCCGTTGCCGTGGCAGTGCGGGCAAATGCGCGGCTTGCCTGGAATCTCTGGGCGTCGGTGCATGGCCCGTGGTCCACGAGCCGCGCCTCCCACTTGCTGCTCTGTTTCGTCGATCCGGGCTTCGGCAGACTTGCGGAAGAGGCGTCGTAAAAAGTGCATGGCGTGCTCCTGGTCGGATAAATCTTACATACCTTCTGCCGAAGGCCCGGGGGAAGTCAATGGCGGATCAGTTCAGGGTAGGCTCTGCGGTGTCGTCGTCGATTCCGCACTGCGGACAACCCTGGCTTACGAGTTCGACCATCGCGGCGTGGCACCAAGCGCAGAATGTGACGGGGGCGAAGCCAAAGAAGCCGCTGATTCCACCCTCTTCGGGGTCAACTGGTGCCTCGCAAATCGTGCAGGTCAGCCCTGACCTCTCCGCGCTTTTTTCAAAAATCTCCATGGTGATTTTGGTCCCAGCTTTTTGCGTCCGTTCAGGGGATATGGTCGCCCCCGCCGCTTGGTCGGCGAGGGTCTATCATAGACGGTTGTATCGGATTTGGCCATGGCTTTCGGCTCATACAAAGGCGGTCAGGCTGCGTGGCAGCCTGACCGCGAGGGGGCAGCGAACTGCGCAGGAACCCGGCGGCACTGCGCAGCAGGGAGGGCTGCCCTAGCCTAGCCCATTGGTGACATGACCACCAGCGGCAGATCAAGTGTCGCTATAGGGCCCCTATCAGCACCTTAGGGTAGCGGCTTGCGGGTGTCAAATTTCACGGCTTGGTCCCCCCAGGATTCCCAGCCAGCGCGGCTCTCTCGGGCGAACAGCTCAATTCTGGAAACGTCGCCCATAAGCTCGACGATACCATCAGCGACGGCGTCGGGTTTACGCGAATGCTCCCGCCGGTTGGCGATCACCAGGCGGCGCACGGCGCGGGAGACCCGCTGCGGCTTTCCTCGCGTGCCGAGCAGGCACATTTCAGGATTTGCGCGGGTCCAGTAGCCGGTGCCAATGGCAAAATCGTCAGCGCTGAAGCCAGAGGCCGGTGCGCGAGAATTTAGCTTCGCCCATACGAAGGCCACGGTGCGGTACCGGAAGCCCCAGCTCTCCATCGTGCGCAAGGCATCGGGCAGCATCGGATCGGTAGCCCACAAAAACAGCGCGCAGTCGGCCTCTGCAATGTCCGCTATGGGCAGCGCGCAGATATCGGCTGGCGTCATGCAGTCATAATGTCGCGTAGGCGAGCGGCCATAGCCTCCCGGCCCCCAGGCGCGGAAGGACCACGGTGGATCGGCGTAGATTACGTGGAACCGCCGGTCAGGCAGCAAGGGCAACCAGCGTCACGATCAGGTAGAACGCAGCAATGGCTACGACAGGGGTCGTCATGCAGCTTCCTCCGTCTCGGTCTGCATCTTTTCCACCCAATGGGTCAGTTCGCCGCCGATCGTTCGATGATTCACCTGCGCTCTCTCGCGCAGGTAGCGGTACACGCTGATTGGTACCACCACCGATTTCCATTTTCTCGGGTTCATTCTTCATTCTCCTCTTCCTCATTCTCGCGCTCTGGGAGGGTATCGGATTCCTCCACCTTGGTCAAGGCACCCCAGCTTGGCCCGGCGGCGATGGTGCTTGGTGTAGGCACCTCCAGCTCGACCGCGTCCTCCATGATTTTCCGGAGGTCACGGGCCACGGTCACTTCCGGGACAGAGTAAGCCAGCTCATCGTGAATCTGCACCAGCGGGATGGCCCCCCGCTCGCGGTAGATTGCGGCCATGGCGGCTTTCGTCTGGTCGGCAGCGGAGGCCTGGATCAACCGGTTTAGCGCCTTGTAAACGTATGCGCGTTTGATATTGTCGCCGTAGTCCACCAGGGCTTCGGCGCGAGCCAGCGGCTTGGCACTGACGAAAAGATTCGGTTCCCAGAGATCGAAGCGGCATTTACGCCCCAGGAGCGAGCGTACAAATCCACCTTTGAGGGGGTTTGATACGCGCCTCTGCACGGTGTCCATCAGGGCTTTCACGAAGGGAACGTCGAGATGGTATTGCTGCATCAGCTTTTTCGCCGTGGCCGGAGACACGTCGAGCGTCTCCGCCAGTCGCGTCTGACCCATGCCGTACATTATACCGAGGTTGATGGTCTTGGCCTGTTTGCGTGGAATGTCCGCGATGTCGGCCACCATCTGGTGGAAATCGGTTGTAGGGTCTGAGCGGTAGGCCTGGACGAAGGCGTCGGACCCCGTTAGGCCACGGTTCGTGAGGCTGGCAAAATGCACGAGGATGCGCGGTTCTTGTTGGTCGAAGTCCATCGATGCCCACTGCTCACCGGCTTCTGGCACGAAGAGTCCTCGGATTTTCCTGGCCATCTCCGGATTGCGCGCCGGGATCTGCTGGAGATTCGGGTTGGCCATGGAGATGCGCCCGGAGACGGTGCCACCTCGGGTGCCGCGCAACTGGTTAATGTGGCCGTGGATACGGCCCGCGTGGGCGTGCCGGAAAATGCTTGCCAGGAAGGTGTTTCCAATTTTGTCCAGCTCCCTGGCGTGAGCGATTTTTTGCGCGATTGGGTGCTCGTGCTGCGACAGGAAATTCTTTGTGAAAGAAGGCTTCCCGGTCGGGGTCTGCCCGTAGCTGATGCCGATTTTGTCGAAGGCTTTCGCCACGGACGCCGCTGCCCACAGCTCGACCGGCACTCCGGTCTCCTTCCTGATCTCCCGGACGATGCCACGAACTTGTTTAGCGAAATCCTGCTTCAACCGCTCGGCGGCGTCGAGGTCAACGCGGATTCCGCGCAGGGTCATTTCAATACAGATCGGCAACACTTCAAGCTCAAGCTCGAAAATCGGCCATAGGTCTTCGGTGGTCAGCGCCGCTTTTAGGACGTGCCACAGTTCAAGGGTAAGTTGGGCATCGGCCTCGGCGTATTCACCGACGAAGAGCGCGGGGAGCTTGTGCAGCTCGGCCTTGGGGTCAACGCCAAATTCCTGCGCCGCCTCCCGCAACGCCGCTTCAGACTTCATCTTGCCAAGATAATCGTAAGCAACCTCGTTCAGTGCGTAACTGCGCCGATTCTCGTCGAGCAGCGGCGTCGCCAGCATGGCGTCTATTAAGTTCCCGGAGAGCTTGATGCCAAGGTGCCGCAGCCAGCCAACGTCGTAACTGGCATTGTAAAAGATCTTGTCGGCGGGGTGCTTGGCTATCTCTCTCTTAAACCATCGTAGGACGATGGTTTTGTCGAGGTTGCCGCCTCCCTCGTGGCCAAAAGGAAGGTAGGCCTTGAACCCTTCGTATGCTATCGCGATCCCCACCACGTCGCCATGCCCGGTCGGCCATCCTGGCCCATGGGTCTTGAGCCGTGGATCGCGCGTCTCCAAGTCGATTGCGATCTCCTTTATGCTCGACGGGGTTTCTGGCAGCTCTTCGACTGGTGCCCATTCCGTTTTCACTCCCCATGTTGGTCGCTTCAAGTTGGTTTTCACTTTCTTTTCCTAGCATCCTCTTCCGCCTCGGCCTGGGCGCACTCCAGGGCCACTGCGGCGTATCCGGCCCCGTCGATGTAGTTATCTTCGTGCAGCACCCCGAGCTTTCGCCTAGCAATCTTTAGCAGCTCCATCATGTTCGCCACGTCCTCGGCAGTGATGCGGTGCTTGTTATGCATATAGGCGTCCCACAATCTGGCGATGTTCTCGTGATTCTTGGCGACGCTCCCGTAGCTGTTGGCGCGAGACGTTTCAATCAGGCGACCCGCTTCTTGGAGTGCCTTCTTAGCGTGGTTCGCGGTCATCGTTGAGGCTCCTTTCTTCGATTGGAAGTCCAATTTTTGTTGCGTATTCAATGCCTTGCCTCATGCCGCCCGAGATCCCCAGGTCGGTGTAAACGGCGCATAGGTCGGCGACCGCGTACCAGCGGAAGGCGCGTTGTAGACCAATCGCCCGCTGGAACGGCGCATCGTCATCCAGTACCTGGGGGTACAGTAGGTGCGGGGCGAAAGGTGCCTCGGCAAGCAATAGGGAATCCCGGAGGCATCTTCTGGCGTAGGCGAGATGCGCCCTGTCGGGCGCGCTAGGGTTCTCGGCGAAGGGGCTTTCGATGATGACCCGCGTTGCCGGTGTCCGGTGCGGCCCCCAAACGGAATCTGGCACGGCGTGAAGGTGCGAGGTCATAGCGCCCATCCTCGTTGGGCGTCGTCGGGCATCTTGAGCACAAGGTTCTCCTTGGCGCGGGTAATGGCAACATATAGCACGCGCTGAGCATCGTCTGGGTGCCGCTCCATTTCCTGGAGCGCGCGTGTTGATAGGTCAAGATAGACTAGTACGTTATCGGCCTCTCCGCCCTTGGCTCCATGTATTGTGCTTAGCTTAATCTTGGGCGGCTCGAACAGGTTCACGCCGCGATTGAGGAGAGCCGTGGCGTAGGCTCGGTCCTCATCGCCAATTCGGTCCAGGACTACGTCCCAGTCCTCGGCCTCGGTTCTCAGTCCAAAGTGCTCGCGCAGTGTTGACAAACTGAAGAGGTCTTGCTCGTTCGCCGAGGAGAGCCGCTTCTTTGCCCCCCGCGCCAGCTTCTCCCCGCTGGAAATGTGATTGAATAGGTTCACGGCCTCTTTGTGCGAAAGCTCGTGTGCGGGATCTTCGTGCAGATGTGTCCAGGAGCTGATCGCGCCGCGTATGTCGGCCTTGAGCGAGGCAGTTCCCCGTCGCTCGAAATACTGGCCCGTCGAAACAAGGCGCTCCGAGAGTTCGTCTAGCATGTAGTTCGCTTGCGCCAAGATCAGCCACTCGGCACCATTAAAATCCAGAGTATGCGGATCGTAAATCTTGTGCACGGACCCCTCGGCGGTGCGCGGTAGCCAGTGCTTTTTCTGCCGGTGCCGAATGTGCGAGGAGACGGTCTCTGCCAGCATGTGGACTTTTCTCGGTATCCGGTAGGACTGCGTCAGTGTGTCAGACCCGCCGGGGAGTGAAATAAAGCGGTTGATATCGGCACCTGCCCACCGGTAAATCCCCTGGTCGTCGTCACCGGCTACGAACATGCGGTCAGCGCGGTCGCCTAGATGATGCGCGACCGTCCACTGTAGCGGCGTTAAGTCCTGCGCCTCGTCCAGGAAAACAACCCGGAAAAATGGCAGCCGCTCCGGCTTCTTCGACAACGCCACCATCATGTCTGTGAAGTCTTTCAGGCCGTGCATTTCCTTGAATCGCTGGTACTCGGTATAGATGTGAGTGAACTCGTAGTATGGCATCTCCAACTCAATGGCGTTGTAAGCGTAATGCTCTCCGCGCAGCGAGTTTCGCGCGAGGTCGATGGCGCGCATGATTGGGTCATTGCTTTTCAGCAGTATGAAGCCGTCGTCTGCAATGTTCTCCGCGCCGCTGCTCGACAGGTCGATGCCAGTTTCGGCACCAAATTCTCTGAGGTTCGCCGGATTCAGAACGTCCGCCGAGGTCATCCCCAGGACCTGGAAGGCCAAGCTGTGTAGGGTGCGGAAATAGAGCAGATCCTTTTTGGGGTCTAGATTAAAGCGCGCCGCTGCCCGGTCGCGGGCTTCGTGCGCGGCCCGCCGGGTGAACGCAAAGTAGCCAATGTCGTTTGGTGCCATCCCCCCGCGTAGTAGGTCGTCTACTTGGTTCAGTAGCCGCGTTGTCTTGCCGGTGCCCGGGGGGCCAAAATACCTGAACATCAGTCGGCTCGCAGAATGATGTCGAGGTCATAGCCAAGGGTATCGACGATGCGCTCCACCTTGTTGATGGAGAGCTGCCGCCCTCTCTTGGGATTCTCGTAGTCGGCGATAGTGCGCTGCGATAGCCCGGTGTATTGGGCCAACTCCTTTTGAGTGAGCCGCGCCTCTTTGCGAAGCTCCCGCAGCAGGTCATGCCAAAGCGTGGGGTCATGCGGTTTCATCAGAAAGGCACCTCATCATCATGGAAGCGGGTCTCGAAGTCGTCGCCGTCGATCTTCGCGAACGCGGGAATCGACCAGCAGCGGACAATTCTCCCCTTGATTCGGAACCGTTGAGATTCCCCGCCAATGTCGCGGAGACGTTGCGCAATCCTATTTGATCGATAGTCAAGAAATTTGTTTCGCTTGAGGAAGGATTCGAAATCCTTGAGCCGGAAATAAGTGCGGCCCGTTTCCTCGTCGGTCCACGGGCGGCGCAGCAGGATTTCCTCTTTGTCTATGGCGGACTGCATGTGCGTTGAGAAGTCCTCCAGCAGATCATAGAACTGGCCGCGAAGGCTCGTATCCTCCGAGGCGGCGATGCAGGCACCCTCAGTATCTAGCATCGTGCGCAGCAGCACGTTGATGAGAGATTCCCAGGCCTGCCGGGTCATGGTTCGCGGCATGTAGTTGATCTGCTCCAGGCAAAGCAACTGAAAGCGATTCTGGCGCTGAAGGCCCTCGGTGTCTAATTCGACGGGACTGCCGTTTACGTCCAAAAACCAGAGCGGCGGCTCGTGCCCATACTTGCGCAAGTTGGCTACGGTCGGGGTGTTGGCACCGCCGCCGACACCGTGCTTCCGGCCTCGGCACTGGTCCTTGTTGCAGTAGCCTCGTACCGGCTGGTCCTCGCACCTGTACTGGTAGTCCTTCTTTTTTAGTTGAGTGGCCACGACATTGACCTCTGGAAGGTCAAGGGGCGGCTCCATGATCGTCTGATTGTGCTCCAAGATGCGCGTTTCCCAGTCGTCAGGGAAGGCCTTTCGGAGGTAGACGCCAAGGTTGAAGAGGCCGTTGTTTCGCGTGCCCTGGGGGAACCCCTGTCGGATCAGTGCCTGAAGGCACGGTGGCCCGTCCGGCAGCGTGCCGTCAACGGCGGTTGATGGTTGCGTGAGGAGGGTGTCGAGCTGGTCCTCTGAGATGGCTGCGGCTTCTGCGTAGTCGAGAAACTCGTCCAGTGTGGCGGCGCTGCCGTCATTCTTTATGGCGTATCGCAGGCCGTTCTCGGCGTCAAAATATGGCAGATTCAGAAAGTTGCCGTTATCGCCGCGCTCCAGCACCAGTTTGATTTGTTTTGGAAATATCTCGCAATCGCCGTAGCCGATTTCCGAGGCTATTTCCTTCAGGCGATTTTGCAGTTTTCCCGCTGGCACGGCAGCGGTGAGAAAGAGATATAGATGTCCTCCCCCGGATTTGCTACGGCAGACCACCAACGGTAGCGCCAGCTTGTCGAGCCGCGCGACGAGGGAGGTGAGGTCCAGGGGATAGCGGTCGATGTCGAGCGCCCCCCACCGGCACTCGTTCTTCTCGTCTATAGGGACAACGCCGATAGACGATGTACCGTCGAGGTGCGCGGTAAACGTAGCCGTGGTCCGTGGTTCGTGGACGAATTTATACTTTCCGGTTTGCTTGCCGGAGGGGTCTCGTCCAGTTAAGTCCACGGCCCCATATGCCCGGTTAAGTCCCGGGAATAGGCGCGCGAATCGTTCTGTGCTTGTGCCAGGCATCTGGAACAGGTTGAGGGGAGGAGTGCCCTCCCCTCACCCCCCGTTAAAACGGTATGTTTTCGTCGTCGTCGGTGCGGTCCTCTTCGCGGACATGCCGCACCTTGACTTGACCCGCTACGATGCTTTCGTGGAACTGCCGGGCTTCGGCGTACAGGGCCGGGTCCTTGATGACTCCTTCTTTTGTCACGGCCCAGCCGTACCAGGAGCCGTTTTTGTTCTCTTCTAGCGCCGTGGTTAGACGCCAAATGTGGCTGAACCTTGGCGGCACGAAGAGGGCACCCCTCGAATCTTGCATCTTGGTGGCCTTCATGGCCGAGTTCCACTGCCTGCTCTTTTTCAATTGCGTGGACTTCATGGGCAAGAGGGCCTGTTGGGTCATCCCCTCGTCGTCGAACACCAGTATATAATGCTGCGCGGTCCTTTCCAGATAACGGCCACCGCCGTCAACCACGTAGTCCTTGTTATCTTCCCCGCGCTCTGTCGCGGGCAGCTTGTCACCAGCGGAGTAGATGGCGAATGGAGCGCCACTTCCCGTGCCGCGAGGCTCCCACTCAATGAAAGTTAGCGAGTAGGCGCAGTTGACGACACGTATTCCCTCCGAGCCGGAGACCCGCTCCTGGGTTACGGAGTTGTAGATGTCGCCGGGTTTGGCGTCGGCGTGGTCGTCTAGCTCGGGGCTGACTTTTTGCAAGGACTTAATCATGGGCATGGCGAGATCGCCCTCGCCCAGATCAGTTACACCTTGGCCCGCCGCTTGGACGAAGGCGTCCGCGTCCAGCACGGCCACTTCTGTTTTCTTGCGCTTCGCTACTGCCTTTGCCATGTCAATTTCCTTTTCGCTTGAGGACGGCCCTGCGGCCTATGAAGGATGTGATGGAGTCTGGCGCGGTGCTGCCCGACTCTACGAGTTCGCGGAGCCATCCGCGCAGGGTGGCGGATTCCACCTTCTCGCCGAGGTTGAACGAAAGCCCGAGCGCATGACACGCGCTTCTTAGCTCGCGCGCCTGTTCCTCCGCCGCGTCGCGATCCAACACCACGGAGAGAGTAAGTTTGATTAGATCCCCGAAGCCGTTGGCCCGGAGCCACGCGAAAGCCTCCTCGCGACTGTCCTTGGGGATAGACGCGGAGTAGAACTGCTTGACCGCGATCTCGCTGCCGTCGCGCATGACAACCTTTTCCATGCCGACATCTTCCAGCGCTTCCGGGAGCCGCTCGTCGGTGATCGTTCTCAGTTGCTTCTGTTTAGCCTTGAACACGGACTCGGCATCCGCCACCTCTTGCTCCAACGCCGTGACCTCTCCGGCGAGGCGGCTAATTTTGTCCAGGGCACCGCCCTGGAGCTGGTCGATTCCCGATGGGGCATCTCCCCGGTCACCCGCCATCTCTTCTAATAAGTCATTCATCGTTCACCCTTTTCTCGGTTCATGCATCGATGGTTGACATGACCACCAGCGGCAGATATATAGGACTCATCCTTCGATGACAAGGGAAATCTGGTGGCTTTTCAATTTTTTTCTGAACCCTATGCACACCAACGCAAGGCGTTCGAGGCAAGCGTGGCGCTTCCCGGCTATGCCCTGCTCATGGACATGGGGACCGGCAAGACCAAGGTCGTCATAGACACCGCCGCCTCCAATTTCCTGGACAAGCGTATCGACCTGCTCTTCGTTATCGCGCCGAAGAGCGTGGTCACCAACTGGCCGGGGGAAATCGAGAGGCACTTATCTCCGAGCATCCAGCGGAGGATTGTCATTTGGAATCCCAGCCTGACTCAGGCTAAGCGGAAGGAGCTTCAGGAGCTTAGCCGGGGTGCCAATAGCGAACTCAAGGTTCTGCTGATGAACGTCGAGGCGCTCAGCACGCGAAAGGGTGTGGAAATCGCCGAGTTCTTCGTGGGCAAACACCGCACGTTGATGGTGGTAGACGAATCCACAACCATCAAGAACCGCCGCGCCAAGAGAACGAAAGCGATCTGTCGAATCGGCAACCTCGCGACGATGAAGCGAATCCTGACCGGGTCTCCTGTGACGAAGAGCCCGATGGACCTGTACAGCCAAATGGAATTTCTGGACCCCGGCATTCTTGGCTTCCGGAGCTTCTACGCTTTTCGTGGTCGCTACGCCGTGGTCGAGCGCCGCGTGCTGGGTTCGCACTCGTTCGACCATATTGTCGGGTTCCGCAGACTGGACGAACTGACGCAGAAGCTCCAGGCTAATTCCTATCGTGTGCGTAAAGAAGACTGCCTGGACCTCCCGGATAAGGTCTACATGCTGCGTCGCGTCGAGCTGACGAACGAGCAAAAGGCGGCATATGGACAAATGTCCGAGCTGGCACTAGCGCGCCTCGAAAGCGGGGAATTTGCGACGACCAAGAATGTGTTGACGCAGATCTTGCGGCTTCAGCAAATCTGCCTGGGTCATCTGACCGATGACGAGGGAGAGGTTCACGACCTGCCGTCCAATCGGCTCGGCGAGCTTCTGGACATCTGCGACGAGATACAGGGCAAGGCAATCATATGGGCGACATGGTCGCGCGACATTCGCTCGATTGCCGAGGCCCTGCGCGACCGCTTCAGCGTACAAGCGGTTGCAACGCTCCACGGGGAAACTCCGGGTCACGAGCGACAGCATATCGTGGAAACATTCCAGGATTGTCACTCCGATTCAAGGTTCCTCGTGGGGCACCCCAAAACCGGCGGCTATGGGCTGACGCTGACGGCGGCAGCCACCGTCATCTACTATAGCAACAGCTATGACCTGGAGCTGCGATTGCAGTCGGAGGACCGCGCGCACCGCATAGGGCAGACCAACAAGGTCACGTATATCGATCTGGTTGCGCCCAACACGGTAGACCAGAAAATCGTAGGCGCGTTACGCGATAAGATTTCGGTGGCGGATCATATATTGGGGGAGGAGGCCCGGAAATGGCTGGTGTAGTGGCTCACGCAACTATTTGGCGCGGCTTGCAGCCAATGGACATGATGCCCTTGGACCCTGAGTTTATTAGGCCACCCTTGTTGGCGAAGAGAGGTATCCCAAGCTGGTCCAAGTTCGCTAAGGTCTCCCGGTTTGGTGCGCCGCTGGGCGGGGACGCTGCCGCGAACTGCTGTGGGGGCGGGGACGCTCCTGCGAACTGAAGCGGATTTGCGCTGCTCAGCGTGGACTCGGAAACAGGCGGACGGTTTGGCGGCATCCGGGAGGCCATAGTGGGAGGTGCCAGGTCCAGAGAAGATTGCTGATCTGTTTCTTCCGCGCTTCCTTCATATTTGTAGGGATCACCTATTTCATAAAGAATCGAAGGACTGCGCCCTATTCTTTCAATACGCCTTGCATTGTCGTCGATAAATCTTTTCTGTGCCCAGAGAATTATTCTGCTTGCCGGGTCATCGTTGGCATTCGGAGGTCGTACCGGATACTTAGTAATTGCGGCGTCAGCTAATCTGGGGTTCATCAGGAGATCAATAAGTATCAAATCTATTGCGTTTCCGCGTACATTGGATATCGCTGCCATACTATATCTGCGGCCTACTCCTGTCAGGACAAGAGAGCTGATCGGTGTGTATTGTGCAATCCATCCTCCAGCCCAACGGCCTAAATTCCCGGCCCATTCGTCAGAAACAAGATCCTTCATCCGCACTCCGGGTGTAGCGGAATCGCTAATAATGGATTGGAGACGTGCCCCTTCGGCAAATAGACGGAACGTCTCCGCACCACTGTCTCCGTAAAGTTCGCCAAGCAAGCGCCCAAATCGAGCGTCGTTTGCCATACCGGACAAGGCTGCGGGGTCCCAAACCGTGACAGTTCTTCCCAGACTTGCGGATAATTCTCTTGCGTCCTGCGCTGCGCGGGTTCCGGTACCTCCCGATCCGGTTCCGTCTGTCAGTCCTCTTTGGATTATGGCTTCTGACACGGCTCGTTTGAAGCCTTCTAAGGCGGGGTTGCTCCCGTCTGGAAGCAGACCGTTGTCAAGAACTTTAAGTGTTTCGCCTAAGATCTGAGGGTTTTTTAAATACTCATTCAGGAAATCGGGTCCCATTTTTAATGGATCCGGGTTATCAAGGAATATTGCCGCAGAGTTCATGTTTGCTACTCTGCGGTCATTTTCCTTGACCATCATGCGGTATCCCGCTTCTGTAAATTCGTCGTTGAAAGCACCAGCTTCCCGGAGAGTATTTACGGTATCATCAAGATTTTTGGCTGTCCCACCCTTTATGGACTGAACAACCCCCTCTGCGGCTGTTAAATTCTCAAATCCCGTATCTTCCCCCGTAGCTTTTCTAAGCCACGCTAACGCATCTGCGTTGTTTGAAAGCCACCTTTCCGCAGCAGCGGAATCAAACTTGTCCCCTGCTCCAAGCTCTTTGAACCTGTCCCATAAGGTTTCTCTTACGGCTCTTATGTTAGCTTCATTTGGTTGGGTGCCTTCGGCAACCCTTAAACCACGAGAGCGTCCTCCATTCACCTGAATCATCTCGAAAGGCGGCGGGGGTGCGGCGGCATACTTTTCCAGATTAAAGTCAGGATCCAGCTCTGGGCGAACGACTCCATCGTCCCCGGTAACGAGCCGGAATGGGGTATTCTCCCCGGTCATCGCTCCGTACCGGGCACCAAGGGCACCTTCCAGTTCTCGTAGACTAGTGGACTGCCCTTTTACAGGAACTAATTTATCTGAAATATTCTCAATACTTACGTTGGCCTCTGCCCTGGTGTTAAACCCTCTGAGTCGTCCGACAGAACCTTTTTCAAAGAGCGCCTTTTTGGTTGCCGTCATGCGACGTGCCGCATTCAATAAGGTGGTATCAAGGAACTCAAAGTTTTCTGGAATAGCTCTTTGTAAGTCGTCTATCATAGACCCTATAGCCGCAATCTTGGCCGGGTTTCTAACAGAACGGCCCTGTTCAAAAGACTGCTCACGTTTAAGGATAGATATTATGTTCTGAAGTTCTTGGGCGCTGCGCCCCACCGGTACTCCGTCCACATTTCTAACACCCAAGGCACTGCTGTCGTAAATTTCGTCTAATACATTTACAGGGGACCCTTCAAATTCAACACCTTGTCCGGAAGAGATTTCCAGTTTTGCTCTGGCTTCTGCCAACCTATTTTCAGCCTTTTGGACTGCATCCCCAGCCGCTTCCCATTTAGAGACCGCCCTATCTTTCGCCCGAGCGAAGCGCGCGAAAAGAGAGCTGTCCGGGATGAACTCGGGGTCCGGACTGGTCAGAGCCGCGAGGGAATCGGCCTCGACCCGGTTAAGGGCATCTGTCGCACGGTCAAGTTTTGTTTGTGCCTCATTCAAACGGTTTTCGGCGGTTGTTACTTCCAGATTTTGCCTAGCAATTTTTTCAGCATCGGCACCCGTTCCTTTTGCAGCTTGAGCCACAAGGGCGTCTCTTCCAGCGAGTTTCCACAACCATTTACTTTGGTTGACTGCTTCCCCGCCGAGGAGAGCCGCTGCTTTTCCCGCGAAGTACTCTCCTATAGGAACATCATCTATAGTTAGTTGTGGACCAAGATCTTGCCCATCCGGCGTGACATAAGAGTTCGTCTTGGGCTGTTCCAGACCCCCGATACTTTTCCACAGAATATCTTCCAGCGTATCTACTTCTAGGTAGGAGGTTTCTAGTTCCCTGAGAATCCACGTATTAAAATCTGTTTTGTCTTGGGCGCTCATGTTCTCTGGCATAGACTGCCGAAGTGCGGCTGCCCGCTCCGTTGCATCGTCCACAGACTGGCGTGTGGCATCTTCAAGTTTAGCCATCAGCCCGTCGTAGGCGGTAGTCATGGCCTGAATCTGCTCTGGCTCTAAGCTGCCCAGACGGCCATTTTGCACAGCCCTTGTGCGATTTACATTAAATTCAAAATTTCCCGTCGCGAGTCCTTGTGCATAATCCGCTTCTATAACAGCGGGCTCTACGTCAAAATCGGACCTCCCCCCAAGATCCATTTTAAGAAGGGCTTCATCAAGAGCCTGAAAAATAGAGTCCCGTCTCTGTATTAGTCGCTCAGAATACTTGGCATACGCGGCGGCTCCTATTCCTCCGCTTTCTGATAAACTTTTCAGGTGCCCTTCCTGGAAATTGGCGAACCGGCGAAGTTCATATATCAACTGCTCCTGTGCAGAAATATCAGAAATAGACATCTCTTTTGAAGATGCTTTTAACTGCGCCTCTAGTACCCGCGCCTCATTACGGGCTAATTGTGGTGTCGTGAAGGAAATACGGGTCAGCGTGTCCATCTCGCGGCCTTCTTTCAAGGCCAGTCTGAGTTGTCCGGTAACGCCTAAAATCTGACTCCGGTTTTTCCAGTCAGAACCAAAGGTTTGTGCTGCCCGTGCCGCTGCTCGTTCTGCACCACTAACGGTCAGGCTCTCTGCTGCTCCCCGCAAAATTCGTAGCGGAATACTGACGAAAGGAACTTTAATACCTACGTCCCAGGCTGCAGTAGCGGCTGTCATCCCCCCTATTGGAAGAATGATTCCGCCTCCCGCCATAATTGTATTCTTGGCCCATTGCGGAGCGTCGGGCCAACCCCGCTCTAGTGCCTCTACAGAGGCGATCATGCCACCACCTACACCACCACCCATTAAGCCTTCATAGAGGGCGGCAGTAGTAGGATCATTGACCTGCATCTCGCTTATGGCGTCGTAGACAGCTCTCCTTGTTACGTTCTTTGTTGTCTTAGCTAATCGAACGGCAAGTTTGGCAATAAGGGCACCTTCCATAGGGGCGGCTGTTGCTATCTGTGATATCAGAGATACGTACTCTCGTGCTCTCGTGCTTTCGTCTACCGTCGTGTTGAAGGCAAAAGGCTCCAGCAACGTTCGGACCCCCACCCTTTCATCTTCTGCAAAGGGAACCCAGTCTGGGATATCTACGTTCCATCCCAACTTTTCGGTGGCGCGGATACCCTCACGGGCTACGTCTCCTACTTCCTGCATTCTACGGGCATGAAATTCACTGCCTCCAACAGGGACTTCAGTAGAAAGGTATCTCGTAAAGGGCATTCCGCTCGGAAAGCCTTTAAAGGCCCAGTCCATAACGTTTATGGGTACATCTACAAGACCCTGCAGCGCCATGTTCGCAATGTCCACAGGCGCTCCCATAACGGTAGCTGGGGCTCTTGTGGCGGCGGGTATTATGGTTTTCTCCAACATTCCTCCCGGACTACTGGAGATAAAGTCTATCCGGCTTAGAACAGCGTCAAGGTTTGCATATACATCAGATTCGTCGTCGTTTATTCCCTTTATCAAAGCTTGCGGACCAAATGGAATGGCACTCGGTAACGGAACAATCGTTCCACTAGCCGTATTCGTCGCGTCATACATCCAGCCGTCACCCTGCTTCTTTGCAGAGTCGGGATCTATAACCATGTCCGGATGTAACGGATGCGCAAGATACCTGGACCAGTCTGCCATCTTATCTGTCCAACCTATACGTCTTTATCAGGAAGTTCCGGTTAAAAGCTAGTGTTTCTGGATCGACTTTCGCTTGCCATCCGGATCTTCCGGGCACTGTTATCGTCTGAAAGCGTTTTGTATTTTTGTCCCAAATAGGCTGACCCTTTTCATCCACCTGCATTAGTTCGTACTGTGGAACACCAGTGACACTTTCTCTCGCAACGTACCCAAATATACTGTTGTCTCTAAGCAGGGTTTGGTAGTCCCGTGAGTAGCTTGGCACCGGGTGCCCGGTTACCGCATATGTTTGGTCTCTAAGATAAGGACTATAAAAACCATTTTGGCCTTTGATACTTTTTACATCAATACCTAGTTGAGCAGCTTGCTCTAAGGTCCTTTCGGGAAGGCTATAGGCCCCTACATATTCCAACGAATGCGTCACGCTGTTTACGAGATAGCCTCTCAGTGCCCGTAACTGGTCTTCGTTAAAGCTCCCGGACTTGTTTATGTTAATTAAAGTAGCTTTGGCACCTTCCAAATCTGTGTTGGAGATGCGCTGTTCTCCCGTTCCCTTCAAAAGTTCACGGCCGACAAAATTCTGTAAAAGAGGAAGGTTTGCCATTAGTTCATTAGCGGCCCGTTGGCCTTCCTCCGTTCTGAGCCAAGCGCCCACGTCTATACCCAGTCGGCCCTTGGCAAACACCTCCAGGGGACCTCGAACAAATCCCGGAAGTCCGGAAATAATCATCTGCGCATCCAGCCGGTCCAGCATTGCAATTGTATCTAAAGTCTTTCCTACGGTTTCTCCTATTTGTGTTCCGTCTGAATCTGCTAAAGCGTCGTCCAGCGTTTTCCTTTTTTTGTCTAAGGCGTCACCAACTACGACTAGTTGCTTTGCCAGGGTATTTGCAGAGCTTGGCCGCAAGCTTGCTCCAAGAGGTGTGGCTGACTTAGCTAGACCCTCTGCAAATATACGTTCTTGTATGGAGCTTGCATCCAAGTCTCTTACTGAGGAAGCCCTGTCGTTAACCTCTTGGGGTGCTGGATTATCCGGCAACCCAGGCGGTGCTTGTGTGGCTTCTCCAAAACGAACGCCAAGCTGGTTATAAAGGGCCAGTCTACCCGTTCCAGATCTCATGTTTATCGGGGTTACTGGATCCGGGAGCGTGGCTATGACTTCGAGGGCATTCGGGTTCTCCGGAAACTCCTTCGCCGCTTGGATGTAGGCCTGTGTAATTTCAGGACCTGTGGTTATCTGCGCCCGTGGTCTCTGGAGTGATGGACCCTGCACGTCAGGTAAGCCAAGATCCGCGATAGTAGAATCAAGAAACCCTTCCACAAAAGTTTGATTTAAGTCGGCTCGGTCCTCTCCCGTTTTTATGCTCTTGAAAACGTTGTAGTAGGCATTTCTCAGTTTATCTGCATAAATCTGCTGTTCCTCTTCTGTCATAGGAACATTGTCTATGCGACTGAAAGGAAAGTCTTCGCCGGGGACTAGATTAGGGTTTTTCCCGTACTTGGCGGCATCAAAGACCAGACCTCTTTTTCCCTTACTCAATGTTCGGCGCAGTTTCGGCAGTTTCGCCAAAAGCCCAGCAAGGGAATCCTGAAATTCAGGGTCCGCAGTTCCTGCTGGTTTGTCGGCGGCGGTGGGCTTCTCGTATACTTGGTATTCGCCGCTCCCTGTCCCTATGGCGATGACTTCAATAGTGTCCACACGGACTTGTGTCAGTTCGCCGTCTTTCCAGACGGCCTTTGTTTCATAAAGTTCAGGTTCTAGGCGTAATTTACCATCGTCGCCCGGCACCCATTTTTGAACCAGCCCTGTAGCTGAAATTTTAACCGCGTCGTCTGAGGGAACCAAATCCGGGATGTAATTTCTAACGTCCGCCGCCTTTACAATAATTTCCCCTCTAAGAAGACTTCGCAGAGTTTGTGTTTGAACGTCATAGGGAGCACCAGTCCCTTTTTGTAGTCTTACTTGAAGGCGGCCTTGTCCATCATCGGTCTGTGGAACAAA
>Ga0098040_1000357_pt1 | contig 21078 bp, 16 predicted proteins | sample 7_EtaG_FD_75065 | JGI IMG/M metagenome (GOLD analysis project Ga0098040, IMG submission 75065) | Marine viral communities from the Subarctic Pacific Ocean - 7_ETSP_OMZ_AT15161 metaG | ecosystem: Environmental > Aquatic > Marine > Oceanic | place: Pacific Ocean | collected 2015-01-08
AAATACTGGTGAATAGAGGCGGGTTTCGCGCTATGTGGGTGGTTGTCGCCATTCACCCGTCCATCCTCTTGCTGCTGGTTTTATGATCCAGGGTCCCCTCCATTTCTATCGTGCGAAGGTCGCGTCCGGCGAGATTACCGCTGACGTCGCGCAGGAGCGCGCAGCCGAGCGACTGCAGCATTTGCATGAGGAATTGCAGGACTGGCGGCCGGGCAAGAAGGTCGGGCGATTTTCAGCCTTTGGCTTCGGTCGCCCGGTAACGCCGCCCGAAGGCATCTACGTCTGGGGTGGCGTGGGGCGTGGCAAGTCTATGCTGATGGATTTGTTCTTTGATCATGCGCCGGTTGCAGCGAAGAAGCGCGTTCACTTTCATGCCTTCATGCAGGATTGCCACGAGCGCATTTTTAACTGGCGTCAGCGCGAGAAGGCGGGCGAGGTCAAAGGCGGCGATCCCATTCCGCCGGTTGCCGAAGCCATTGCCGATGAGGCGGCGCTTCTCTGCTTTGACGAGTTTCAGGTGCAGGATATTGCCGATGCTTCCATTCTCGGTCGCCTGTTCACGAAGCTTTTCGAACTGGGTGTCGTCGTCGTGGCGACTTCGAATATTGCGCCCGACGATCTTTATGCGGGCGGGCTGAACCGCCAGCGTTTGCTGCCGTTCATCGATCTCGTGAAGCATCGAATGGATGTCATTCATCTCGACAGCGATACGGACTACCGGCTCGACCGGATGCACGGGCTGCCGGTTTATTACACGCCAGCCGATGCGGCAGCGCGCTTGGCGCTCGACGCGGCTTTTACACGGTTGACGGATCAGGCACATGGTGAGCCGCAAACCCTGGCGCTTAAAGGTCGTGCTGTTGCAGTGCCCCAGGCAGCACACGGTGTGGCACGTTTCACCTTTCACGATCTATGCGCCAAGCCGCTGGGGGCAGCCGACTATCTCAAGATCGCGCAGACCTTTCACACGGTCTTGATCGACGATGTGCCACGGATGAGTCCGGAGCGGCGCAATGAGGCAAAGCGCTTTGTGACCTTGATCGACGCGCTCTATGAAGGCCGTACCAAGGTTATTCTCTCGGCAGATGCCCAACCCCAGGACCTCTATCCCGAAGGCGATGGGGCATTTGCGTTCGAACGCACCGTGTCGCGCCTGATGGAGATGCAGAGCGTAGAGTATCTGGCGTTACGTTCAGCAGATTAGTGGATGAGCGGCTGATCTCCGTTGTCAGGCCTTCTCAACGCTTGCCGCTGCATCGTCGATGGCCTTGGCAATGGCTGTGACGGCTTCGGGTGTCAGCGCTTCGCGATCAAGGCGGAGTTCGAAAGCAGTACGGAAGTTTTCCAGGGCGCGGCGAATCTCTGGGGCCAGGCCGCTGCCGAAGGTTTTGCGTGCCTTGTCCATACGAGCGAAAAGAGCTTCGACTGTCGCCTTGTTGGCTTCAAGGAAGGCGAGGCCTTCTTCGGTCGCTGTATAGAGTTTCTTTGCGCCCTCTGGGGTCACGGTTGCAAAACCCTGATCTTCAAGGAGCGTCAGCGTGGGGTAGACGACGCCGGGGCTGGGGCTGTAGGTGCCGCCGAAATTTTCTTCAATGGCCTTGATGATGTCATAGCCGTGGCGGGGTTCGTCTGCGACGAGTTTGAGGATAACGAGGCGCAGGTCGCCCTGTTCGAAGGCGCGGCGGCGTCCGCCTCTGTGATGCTCGCCATGGCGGTGGCGGCCCCATTTGTGACGGTGCATGTGGTCTCGGGATTTGTGGTGTCCAAACATTTTGTTCTTTCTAAGAGCGTCTAAGATATATCGAAATAAAAGATATATCTTAGATGCTTTTAGTCAAGAGTAGCACGCGAATTTGCCGCAAAATTTATTGCGGCAATCCGATAATTCTAATGATTACAATATATTAGGTGAGTGTGGAGGCTATTGCGCGCCAGTCGTTTCGGCGAGTGCGACCTCTCTCGGCGGCGCATTGCGAATTTTCAGCGAGTAGGAAAAGGACGAACCGAAGGTCGCTGAGAGCATGCCGAAAGAGAGCATCGGCGCGTCGATCTGGTTTTGCTTGCGGGCGATTTCGAGCGAGAAATCTTCAGCAGCGCGTCGGTCGACTGGCACGAAACCCAGAAGCTGCGGGTCGAGGCTGGCGTCGGCGACCTTCACGTCGGAGGTGGCGGGCTCTTTGCGGATGAGCGCCAGGACGCCATGAAAGTCGTCGCGCGTGGCAGCCGTGTTGGGTGTTTCGCAGAAGGAGCGACCGTTGCGGAGCAGGGTTTCTAGGAAACGGCAGTCCTTGCCGGTGACCGTGGAAACCGCATGTTCGGTGAGATCGCGACCGGTCATGATCGTCGAACTGAGACCTGCGAGTGAGAGAAGCTGGGCGCCGGTGAGGCCCGCAACGATGGGCCCGGCGCAACCAGTCAGCCCCAGAAGGGCGGCAAGAACGATCAAGCGTCGCGTAAAAAAACTACGAAAATGCCCCGACATGGTTACGCCCCCGAACCAAGATCACCGCCCCCGCGGTATGCCACAGACTGCAAACTGCCACTCGCGAGGAGCCTGTATCAAAATGGGAGGGTGCCTCCTTGGAGCCCCTGGGTCAATCATGAGTGCAATTCTTGGTTAACGCCAAGCGAGTGTTGATTGCGAATTCGGCGGATTCACGCTATTACGCGGCCATAATTCTCATTGGAGCGCAAGCGCGTCCTCCCCGGTCGCACGGTGCCCCCCCATCACTGACAAAGGCTTCTCACATGGCGCGCAAGAAAATTGCACTCATCGGCGGCGGACAGATCGGCGGCACGCTCGCTCTTCTCGCCGGTCTGAAAGAACTTGGCGACGTTGTCGTCTTCGATATTGCTGAAGGCCTGCCGCAGGGCAAGGCGCTTGATCTGGCGCAGGCTTCGCCGGTTGAGGGTTACAATTCCGCCCTTTCCGGCGCCAATGACTACAAGGGCATCAAGGGTGCCGACGTTGTCATCGTGACGGCTGGTGTGCCGCGCAAGCCCGGCATGAGCCGTGACGATCTGCTCGGTATCAACCTCAAGGTGATGTCGCAGGTCGGTCAGGGTATTGCGAAATATGCGCCGAATGCTTTCGTTATCTGCATCACCAACCCGCTCGACGCGATGGTCTGGGCGCTGCGTCAGTTCTCCGGCCTGCCGCACCACAAGGTCGTCGGCATGGCGGGCGTGCTCGACAGCGCGCGCTTCCGTTTGTTCCTCGCCGAAGAGTTCAACGTCTCGGTTGAAGACGTGACGGCCTTCGTGCTCGGCGGTCATGGCGACACGATGGTGCCGCTGCCGCGCTATTCGACGGTTGCCGGTATCCCGCTTCCCGACCTCATCAAGATGGGTTGGACGACGAAGGAAAAGCTCGACAAGATCATCCAGCGCACGCGCGATGGCGGTGCGGAAATCGTCGGTCTGCTGAAGACCGGTTCGGCTTTCTACGCACCTGCCGCTTCGGGTATCGCCATGGCGGAAGCCTATCTGGGCGACCAGAAGCGCGTCATGCCTTGCGCGGCCTACCTCAACGGCCAGTATGGTCAGAAGGACATCTACGTCGGTGTGCCGGTTGTGATCGGTGCGGGCGGTGTGGAACGCGTCGTCGAGATCGACCTCAATGCTTCTGAAAAGAAGGCTTTCCAGAAGTCGGTCGACTCGGTCGCCGGTCTGGTTGCCGCGTGCAAGAAGATCGATCCGGCGGTCGCCAAGGGCGTTGCCCCGGTCAAGGCGAAGAAGTAATCCATCACGAAATCACTCGAAACGAGCTCGATTTAAGCTCGGTTGGTGAGTGTTTCCTGTCGGAATTCGAGCGGACGGCGTGTGAGCGCCGTCCGTTTTCTTTTGCCCGGGCAAATGAGGGGTTGTCAGGGTGAGGATTATTATTTAATGTTCTCCATTAATTAAGCAGGCGGAGTTTATCCTCGTGAAGCGGGGAGAAGTATCGCCTGACGTGTCGTGCGGATTGTCCTCAGGGGAGGACAGGCGGGCGGCGGTGTGTGGAACACGGGGAGAAAATTGTGATGCACTTGGGAAAGATCGTCGGAGGCGTGGTGGTTGCCGCGCTTGTGCTGGGGGGCATTGCCTATGCCGTCGTCTGGAATTCGCCCGGCATTCAGAAGAAGCTGATGGCGCGCGTCATTGCTTCGCGCATGGCGAATAACGACACGCAGGCGCTGCTCGACGACGGGGCGCTGCATATCTATCTCTGCGGGACGGGTTCGCCCATGCCCGATCCCACCCGCGCCAATGCCTGCACGGCGGTGATCGCGGGCGGTCATATCGTCGTCATCGATACGGGCCCCGGCTCCTGGCGCAATATCGCGCGGGCGCGGCTGCCTGCCGACAAGATCGACACGATCCTGCTCACTCATCTGCACTCGGATCATATTGGCGATCTTGGCGAGTTTGCGGTTCAGAGCTGGATTGCCGGGCGCAAGGTACCTTTGGAGATTTATGGTCCGACGGCGCTGCCCGAACCTATCTCGCAAACGGATGAGAATGGCGAACACTTTGGCGTGAGTGGTACCGATGCGGTCGTAAAGGGTTTCGCCATGGCCTATAACGCGGATGATGCCTATCGCATTCTTCATCATGGTGCGGATCATCTTATCCCGGCGGGTGCCGACATGGTGGGGCATGAAATCGCGACGCCGAAGGTCGACGAGCTTGTGACGGTTTTCGACAAGGATGGGCTGAAGATTTCAGCCTTCCTCGTCAACCACCATCCGGTCGAGCCCGCCTATGGCTATCGCATCGAATACAAGGGCCGCGTCGCGGTCGTGAGCGGTGATACGAAGAAGACAGAAACCGTCGAGCGTTTCGCGGCCAATGCCGATCTTCTTGTGCATGAAGCGCTGAACCACCGCATGGTCGGGCTCATCATCGCAGCGCTGCGCAAGAGCGGGAATGATCGTCTTGCCGATATGGCTCATGACACGCTCGGCTATCACACATCGCCGGTGGAAGCGGCAGAGATTGCCAATGCCGCGCATGTGAAGTTGCTGGTCTTCTCCCATATCGTGCCACCGCTGCCGAACAAGCTTGCGCAGCATATGTTCCTGGAGGGCGTCAGTGCTGCCCGCGGCAAGGGCGGCACCGAGATCGGACATGATGGGATGATGATCACCATGCCGGGGAACTCGGATGCGATCAGTACGTCGGATCTGTTCTGAGATTTGATCGGGTTGTGGGTGAGGGGGACGCGGGTCCCCCCACCCGAAATGCGTTTCGCATTTCGACCTCCCCGCGAGGGGGAGGTGAGGGTTGCTGGATTGGCGTCGGGTCGTGTCCTTTGTCATTCCGGGACTTGATCCCGGGACGACGCTGAAGGTTTGGCTCCCATTTATTCAAGGCGTCATCGCCCGACTTGATCGGGCGATCCATCTTTTCTTCGAAGCGCGGCGAGTGGATGCCCCGGTCAAGCCGGGGCATGACGGCTTGGGGGAGGTGGGGTCCTTCGAGACGGGCCTTCGGCCCTCCTTGAGGCATGAGGGTCGCTATTTCAGGCTGTAAGCAAAGACGTGGATACGCGGCCTCCTTTGATTGAAGGCGGGCCCGCTCAGGACGAGCTTGGCTCGTCGCCTGTTACATCATTGCCACGAATCGGTGAAATGTTCCGGGTGTCGGGGGATGTCCCGGGGGGTGTCATTTGGAAAATTGAGCGTTTCTTGTGCAGAAGCCCCGGCGGGAGGGGGATGACTGCCTCGCAGGCACCCCTTTGACGCAGGGGGTGTCTATGTCCCTCATTCTATTACGGTTTTGTAAGTAAAATTCGGGCTCATGTAATGAACTCAGGTTCATCATTTGGTGATTGCGCCCGCGAAAACGGGTGCTATAACTCGGTTAATAGAAGTTCCACAGCCGATGTTTCATTGGGGGGGGCGAAGCTTTCTTGCTCGGTCCCTATCAGCCCGGACATAGCGAATGAATATCCACGAATATCAAGCCAAAGCAGTGCTTGCGAAATATGGTGTGCCCGTGCCCAAGGGTGGGCCAGCGTTCAGCGCCGACGAAGCGGTCGAGCAGGCCAAGAAGCTTGGCGGCCCGGTCTACGTCGTGAAGGCGCAGATCCATGCAGGCGGTCGCGGCAAGGGCGGCGGCGTGAAGGTCGTCAAATCTCTCGACGATGTGAAGGCCGAAGCCAATCGCATGCTGGGCATGACGCTGGTGACGCATCAGACGGGTCCGGCGGGCAAGCTGGTGCAGCGCGTCTATGTGGAAGAAGGCTCGGACATCAAGCGCGAGCTTTATCTCTCCGTTCTCGTTGACCGCGAAACCTCGCGCGTCGCTTTCATCGCGTCGACCGAAGGCGGCATGGACATCGAGGAAGTGGCGGCGAAGACGCCGGAAAAAATTCTGAGCTTCTCGGTTGATCCGGCTTCCGGCATCCAGGCCTTCCATGGTCGCAAGATTGCCTATGCGCTGGGTCTCGAAGGCGATCAGGTGAAGCAGGGCGTGGCCCTCATCACCAAGCTCTATAATGCCTTCACGAGCGAAGACATGGCGATGCTGGAAATCAATCCGCTCGTCGTCACCGGCGAAGGCAATCTCATCTGCCTCGACGCCAAGGTCGGTTTCGACTCGAACGCGCTCTATCGCCACAAGGACATTCAGGAACTTCGCGACCTGACGGAAGAAGATCCGGCAGAAGTCGAAGCCTCCAAGTACGACCTCAACTACATCAAGCTCGACGGCCAGATTGGCTGCATGGTCAACGGCGCGGGCCTTGCCATGGCGACGATGGACATCATCAAGCTCTATGGTTCGGAGCCTGCCAACTTCCTCGACGTGGGCGGCGGCGCGACCAAGGAGAAGGTGACGGAAGCCTTCAAGATCATCCTGTCGGACAAGAACGTCGAAGGCATTCTGGTCAATATCTTCGGCGGCATCATGCGTTGCGACATCATCGCGGAAGGCGTCGTCGCGGCGGCGAAGGAAGTGAGCCTGTCGGTGCCGCTCGTCGTGCGCCTCGAAGGCACGAACGTCGATCTCGGCAAGAAGATCATGGCCGAAAGCGGCCTGCCGATTATTTCCGCAGACAACCTCGCCGACGCGGCCGAGAAGATCGTCAAAGCCGTGAAGGAGGCCGCATAATGTCGGTTCTGGTTGGCAAGAATACCAAAGTCATCTGCCAGGGTTTCACAGGTAATCAGGGCACGTTCCATTCGGAACAGGCGATTGCCTATGGCACGAAAATGGTCGGCGGCGTGGCCCCCGGCAAGGGCGGCCAGACGCATCTGGACCTGCCGGTCTTCAACACGGTTGGCGAAGCGGTCGAACGCACAGGCGCCACGGCGAGCGCCATCTATGTGCCGCCGCCGTTTGCGGCTGATGCGATCCTCGAAGCGATCGACGCGGGCATCGAGCTTGCCGTCTGCATCACCGAGGGCATTCCGGTGCTCGACATGGTGAAGGTGAAGCGCGCGCTGGCGGGATCGAAGACACGTCTCGTCGGGCCGAACTGCCCCGGCGTCATCACGCCCGGCGAATGCAAGATCGGCATCATGCCCGGTCACATTCACAAGCGTGGCTCGGTGGGTATTGTTTCGCGCTCGGGCACGCTTACCTATGAAGCCGTCGCGCAGACGACAGCGGCCGGCCTCGGCCAGACGACCTGCATCGGCATCGGCGGCGACCCCGTCAACGGCACGAACTTCATCGACTGCCTCGACATGTTCCTCGGCGACGACGAAACGAAGTCGATCATCATGATCGGCGAAATCGGCGGCTCGGCGGAAGAAGATGCGGCGGAGTTCCTGAAGCAGTCCAAGGTGAAGAAGCCGGTTGTCGGCTTCATCGCCGGTGTGACGGCCCCTCCCGGTCGCCGCATGGGCCATGCCGGCGCCATCATCTCCGGTGGCAAGGGCGGCGCAGGCGACAAGATGGAAGCCATGAAGTCGGCGGGCATTCGCGTGGCGTCTTCGCCCGCTTCGCTCGGCACGACGCTGGTCGATCTGCTGGCGGGCAAGTAAGCACGCTGCGGCCCTGGCCGGGACTTGAGATTGTTGCCGGATCGTTAACAGACGGTCCGGCGGCGCGACCCTTAACAAAGGGTCAATATGACGAAGCTGGCGCAGAAGCGCCGGTGATTAGGCTCCGGTGCGGCGCGCCGTCCATGAAAGATGGCGCAAGGGAGCTATGGTAAAGAGCTTGTTGACCTTGATGGGCTATTCTTCGGGGATCGGCAGCTTGATTAGTGCCTGACTCACAAGGGAGCCACGGGCCGGAAGGCCGCCCTCCCGCTGATAGGCTTGAAACGATATGAGCAAAACCTCAGGCGAGGACAGCCCTCGCAGTGTTGCGGAACGAACCTCCTTTCTCAACGGCACCAACGCCGCCTTTGTTGAAGAGCTATATGCGCGCTATGTGCAGGACCCCAATTCGGTCGGCGCGGAGTGGCAGACGTTCTTTGGCAGTCTGGGCGATCAGCGCGATGATGTGCTGAGCGAGGTCAAGGGACCTTCCTGGGAACGCAGCGACTGGCCGGTGGTCGCCAATGGCGAACTCGTCAGCGCGCTCGACGGCAACTGGGCGGCGGCTGAAAGCGACATCAAGGCGAAGGTTTCGAACCGTGCCGGTGGCGGCGCTTCGCAGGCGGAAATTCGCGCCGCGACGCTCGACTCGGTCCGTGCCCTGATGATGATCCGCGCCTATCGTATTCGCGGCCATCTGGACGCCGACATCGATCCGCTGAACCTGCGTCCGAAATCGCAGCATCCCGAATTGCAGCCGGAGTCTTATGGCTTCGGGCCGGACGATCTCGACCGTCCGATCTTCATCGACAATGTGCTGGGTCTCGAGACGGCGACGGTTCGCCAGATGCTCGAAATCCTGCGCCGTACCTATTGCGGCACCATCGGCGTCGAGTTCATGCATATCGGCGACCCGGAAGAGAAGGCCTGGATTCAGGAACGCATCGAAGGGCCGGACAAGGAAGTCACTTTTACCGAGATGGGCCGTCTTGCCATTCTCGACAAGCTGATTGCGGCGGAAGGCTTCGAGCGTTTCGCGGGCGTCAAATATATCGGCACAAAGCGCTTCGGTCTCGATGGCGCGGAAGCGATGATCCCGGCGCTTGAGCAGGTCATCAAGCGCGGCGGCAATCTGGGCGCGAAGGAAATCGTGCTCGGCATGGCGCATCGCGGACGCCTCAACGTGCTCGTCAATGTGATGTCGAAGCCCTATCGCGCGATCTTCCATGAATTCAAGGGCGGCTCGGCGAACCCCGAAGAAGTCGATGGATCGGGCGACGTGAAATATCACCTTGGCGCTTCGTCGGACCGCGAGTTCGACGGCAACAAGGTGCATCTGTCGCTGACCGCCAACCCGTCGCATCTGGAAATCGTGGATCCCGTCGTGCTCGGTAAGGCGCGCGCCAAGCAGGACCAGCTGCATGACAGCGATCGCGGTACGGTGATCCCGCTGCTGATCCATGGCGATGCGGCCTTTGCGGGTCAAGGCGTCGTTGCCGAATGTCTCGGGCTCTCGGGCCTCAAGGGGCATCGCACGGGCGGCTCGATCCATTTCATTATCAACAATCAGATCGGCTTTACGACGAGCCCGATTTTCTCGCGCTCTTCGCCTTATCCCTCCGATGTGGCGAAGATGGTGCAGGCGCCGATCTTCCATGTGAATGGCGACGACCCGGAAGCCGTGACGCATGCGACGAAGATCGCGACGGAATTCCGTCAGCGCTTCAACAAGCCGGTGGTGGTGGACATGTTCTGCTATCGCCGCTTCGGCCATAATGAGTCCGACGAGCCGAGCTTCACGCAACCGCTGATGTACAAGAAGATCCGCTCGCATCCCACGACGCTGGAAATCTATTCCAAGCGTTGCGTGGAAAGCGGTCTGCTGACGCAGGAACAGCTCGATGCAAAGCTCGACGGGTTCCGTCAGGAACTCGAAGGCGAATATGAAGCGTCGAACAGCTTCCGTCCGAACAAGGCGGATTGGCTGGACGGCCGCTGGGCGGGGCTTGGCCGCGCCGAGGGCGAAGCGCATCGCGGCGAGACGGGCGTCGATCTCAAGATTCTGAAGGAGATCGGCAGCAAGATCGCGACGGTGCCGGAAGGCTTCAATATCCACAAGACGATCCAGCGTTTCATGGACAACCGCGCCAAGATGATCGAGACGGGCGAGGGGATCGACTGGGGCATGGCCGAAGCGCTGGCCTTTGGCACGCTGATGAACGAAGGCTTCAAGGTGCGCCTGTCGGGTCAGGATTCGGAACGCGGCACATTCGTGCAGCGTCACTCGGTGCTGAACGATCAGGAAACCGAAGATCGCTATATTCCGCTCAACCACATCAGCGAGAACCAGGCGCCTTACGAAGTCATCAACTCGATGCTTTCGGAAAACGCCGTGCTGGGTTTCGAATATGGCTACAGCCTTGCCGAACCCAATGCGTTGACGCTCTGGGAAGCGCAATATGGCGACTTCGCCAATGGCGCGCAGGTGGTGGTCGATCAGTTCATTTCATCGGGCGAACGCAAGTGGCTGCGCATGTGCGGTCTCGTGATGCTGCTGCCGCATGGCTATGAAGGCGCGGGGCCGGAGCATTCCTCGGCGCGTCTGGAACGCTATCTCCAGATGTGCGCGGAAGACAATATGCAGGTCGCCAACTGCACGACGCCGATGAACTATTTCCACATCCTGCGCCGTCAGATGCACCGCAAGTTCCGCAAGCCTCTGATCATCATGACGCCGAAGTCGCTGCTGCGTCACAAGCGGGTGCATTCGAAGATCGAAGAGTTCGGACCGGGCTCGACCTTCCATCGCGTGCTTTGGGACGATGCGCAGATCCTCAAGAACGAGAAGATCAAGCTCGTCAGCGACGACAAGATCAAGCGCGTCGTCATGTGCACGGGCAAGGTCTATTACGACCTTTACGAAGAGCGCGAGAACCGCGAGATCAACGATGTTTATCTCATGCGCGTCGAGCAGCTCTATCCCTTCCCGGCGAAGTCGCTGATGACGGAACTGGCGCGCTTCCCGCAGGCGGAAATCGTCTGGTGTCAGGAAGAGCCCAAGAACATGGGCGCCTGGACGTTCATGGAACCCAATATCGAATGGGTGCTGGAGCAGGTGGGCGCGCGTTATCGCCGGGCCCGCTATGCCGGTCGCCCCTCGTCAGCCGCCACCGCTGTCGGTCTGATGAGCAAACATCTGCAACAACTCAACCTGCTTCTGGCGGAAGCGCTGAAGGTCGATTGATTTTTCTCTGAAAGGCAAAGCGAGCATGGCTACGGAAGTCAAAGTGCCGGCACTTGGTGAATCAGTCACTGAAGCCACTGTCGCCCAATGGTTCAAGAAGGCGGGCGACGCGGTGAGCGTGGACGAGCCGCTGGTGGAACTGGAAACCGACAAGGTGACGGTGGAAGTGCCCGCGCCCGCGTCGGGTGTTCTGACCGAAATCCTGATCGAGCCCGGCACGACGGTCGAGATCGGCGCGATCCTCGCCTCCATCGGCGAAGGCTCGGGCAAGGTCGCGGCAAAGCCTGCGGCGAAGAAGGAAGAACCCAAGAAGGAAGAGCCGAAGAAGGCGGAAGCGGCTCCCGCTCCGGCCCCGAAGCCTGCGGCTGCTCCGGCACCGGCTGCGAAGGCTGCGGATCAGGCCCCCGCGGTTCGTCGGATTGCGGAAGAAAATAATCTCGATGTCTCGAAGGTCGAGGGCACGGGCCGCGATGGCCGCGTGACCAAGGGCGATGCGCTGGCGGCGGCTGCGGCCCCTGCGGCGGCTCCTGCTCCTGTCGCCGTGAAGGCGCCGGTCGATCAGAGCGCGCGGGAAGAACGCGTGCGCATGACGCGTTTGCGCAAGACGATTGCGACGCGTCTGAAGGAAAGCCAAAACACGGCGGCGATGCTGACGACGTTCAACGAAGTGGACATGACGGCGATCATGGCGCTGCGCAACGAGTACAAGGCGCTGTTTGAAAAGAAGCACGGCGTGCGCATCGGCTTCATGGGTTTCTTCGTCAAGGCCTGCATCGCGGCGCTGAAGGAAATCCCGGCGGTCAATGGCCTCATCGACGGCGACGATATCGTCTACAAGAACTACTACAACATCGGCGTTGCGGTGGGCACCGAGAAGGGCCTTGTCGTGCCGGTGCTGAAGGAAGCCCAGGAGATGTCGCTCGCCGATATCGAAAAGGGCATCAACGACTTCGGCAAGCGCGCGCGTGACGGCGACCTCAAGCTCGACGAATTGCAGGGCGGCACCTTCACGATCTCGAATGGCGGCGTCTATGGCTCGCTGATGTCGACGCCGATCCTCAATGCGCCGCAGTCGGGCGTGCTGGGCATGCACAAGATTCAGGATCGCCCGATGGTTGTCGGCGGTCAGGTTGTGGTGCGTCCGATGATGTATCTGGCGCTCTCTTACGACCATCGCATCGTCGACGGCAAGGAGGCTGTGACCTTCCTCGTGCGCGTCAAGGAATCGCTTGAAGACCCGCAGCGTCTGCTGCTCGATCTTTAAGTTTCATTTTAATACCGGGAGACAGATATGGCCGACAGCTTCGACCTCGTGGTGATCGGCGCAGGCCCCGGCGGCTATGAATGCGCGATCAAGGCCGCGCAGCTTGGACTTAGCGTCGCCTGCGTCGAAAAGAATGCGACGCTTGGCGGGACCTGCCTCAACGTAGGCTGCATCCCCTCGAAGGCGATGCTACATGCGTCGGAACTTTTTGCCGAAGCCGAACATGCCTTTCCGGGCATGGGTATCGAGGTCGGCAAGCCGAAGCTCAACCACAAGCAGCTCCTCGCCTTCAAGGACGAGGCGGTGGACGGCAATACCAAGGGCATCGAGTTCCTCTTCAAGAAGAACAAGATCGAATGGGTGAAGGGCGAAGGCTCGATTGTCTCTGCGGGTACGGTCAAGGTCGGCGACCGCGTGCTGGAAACGAAGAACATCGTCATCGCGACGGGTTCGGACGTGGCGCGTCTGCCGGGGATCGAGATCGACGAGAAGACCATCGTTTCTTCGACCGGTGCGCTGACGCTTTCGAAAGTGCCAGGACGTCTGCTCGTGATCGGCGGCGGCGTTATCGGGCTTGAGCTTGGTTCGGTCTGGGGCCGTCTCGGCGCCAAGGTGCAGGTTGTCGAGTTCCTCGACGCGATCCTGCCGGGCATGGACGGCGAGGTCGTCAAGAATTTCACGCGCATCCTGAAAAAGCAGGGCTTCGATTTCAAGCTCGGCTCCAAGGTGACCAAGGTCGAGAAGACCAAGAGCGGCTTGAAGGTTTCGGTCGAACCCGCCAAGGGCGGCGAGACGGTGGTGCTTGAAGCCGATGTGGTGCTGGTTGCGGTCGGACGCACGGCTTACACGGGCGGGCTCGGGCTTGAAGCGGCAGGCATTGCGACGGATAAGCGTGGCCGCGTGGAAGTCGATGCGTCGTTCAAGACGAACGTCGATGGCATCTATGCGATTGGCGATGTGATCGCCGGGCCGATGCTGGCGCATAAGGCGATGGAAGAAGGCGTGGCTCTGGCCGAGCGTCTGGCCGGGCACTATGGCGCTGTGAACTATGATGTCATTCCGGGTGTCGTCTATACGTCGCCGGAAGTTGCGAGCGTCGGCAAGACGGAAGAGCAGCTGAAGGATGCGGGCGTTGAGTATAACGTCGGCAAGTTCCCCTTCACGGCGAACGGTCGCGCCAAGGCGAACAAGACGACGGAAGGTTTCGTCAAGATCATCGCGGACAAGGTGAGCGATCGCATTCTCGGTGTGCATATCATCGGCGCGAATGCGGGCGAGCTTATTCAGGAAGCGGTCGTCGCGATGGAATTTGCCGGATCGTCGGAAGATATCGCGCGCATGTGCTTTGCCCATCCGACGCTGTCGGAAGCGGTGAAGGAAGCGGCGCTGGCGACGACGGGTTTGCCGATTCATATGTGAGGCTTGAGGGTGGGGCATCCCCCCACCCGAAACGCTATGCGCGTTTCGACCTCCCCGCGAGGGGGAGGTGGTTTGAAATTTATTCCATCAATTCAAATTCTGGTGTCACCCCGGGCTTGTCCCGGGGTCCAGTGCTGCTTGTGTGGTGGGTGTGGCCCCTGGATCCCGGCACAAGGCCGGGATGACAGCATCAGGGTGTTTTAGCCGCGTGCCTTGGGATGCGCCTTGTCGTAGATGTCCAGCAGGTGCTGGCTGTCGACTTCGGTGTAGATCTGGGTGGTCGAGAGGCTGGCGTGGCCCAGGAGTTCCTGGATGGCGCGGAGGTCGCCGCCGGCGGCAAGGAGATGCGTGGCGAAGCTGTGGCGTAGCGCGTGGGGGGTGACCGTGTCGGGCAGCCCGAGGCGGCGGCGGAGGTGGGCGACGAGGCCGGAGATGACGCGGGGGTTCAGACGTTTGCCGCGCGTGCCGACGAAGAGCGGGTCTTCGGCTGTCAGGCCGAAGGGGACGAGGGCGAGGTAGACTTCTACCGCGTTGCGGGCCGGGGCGATGACGGGGACGAGGCGGGTCTTGTTGCCCTTGCCGGTGATGCGCATGGTGGGCGGCAGCGGGGCCTCGCCGCGATTGATACCCAGACATTCGGCGATACGTAGGCCGCAGCCATAGAGAAGCGTGAGGATGGCGGCGTCGCGCGCGGCGATCCAGGGGGCGTGGTCGAGTTCTTCCGTTTCGGCGATGAGGTCGCGGGCGTCCATCGCGCTGACGGGCTTGGGGATGCCGTGGGGGACTTTGGGCGTGCGCAAGGCTTTCAAGGCGGCGCTGGAGGCGATGCCGCCGGAATCGAGAAACTTGAAGAAGGAGCGCAGGCTTGAGAGCACGCGGGCGAGCGAGCGGCTCGTCATGCCGTCATTGCGACGCTTGGCGAGAAACGAGCGGAAATCGCGCAGGTGCAGATTGCGGATGGCGTCGAGGTCGGCGGGTCCGCCGTGGTGATCGCAGAAGAACTCGAAGAAACTTCCGACATCGCGGATATAGGCGATGAGGCTCAGCTGGGCGAGACGCTTCTCGCCGAGGAGATGGGCATACCAGTTGCGGATTTCGGCGCGCAGATCGGGCGCGGCCACGACGGAGGCCGCAGCCTCGTCGGGATTGGGAGCGATTGCCCCTGTTGTCACGCTCTGGGCGGCAGGTCGAGCCACAGGCGCACGCAACGCTCGACGATCCGGGCGAGGAATTCCAGAAGGTCGGCGGCCTGTTCGGGGTGGAACTGCTCGGGATCGAGACCGCCAAGCGCGAGAAGGCCGGGCGGTGTGACGCGGCTGAAGTCGAGCCGCACCAGCGCCTCGGAATAGACATCGCTCGCGCGGTCGCCATAGAGGCTCTGCGAGCCCTGCACATTGGCGGTGAGGCGCCAGGGGTAGTTGCCGCCCATCATGCGATCGACGCCGCCGTTTTCGAGAAGGCGCATGCCGATGGTTTCGGCGCGGCTGACCTGGCCCGTGACTTCAATGCAGATGGAAGCCGCGGCGAGGCCGAGCGTGCGGGCGAGACCGCCGGGAAGGGTGATGTATTCGATGAGCGCATCGAAGCTCGGCGCATCGAGCATGGAGAGGGCTGCGGCATGGACCTGTTCGCGGGCCAGCGAATTCAGCGAAGAAGCTTCGATGAGATCGGACTGGATGTCGCGCAGCATGCGCACCTTGTTCTGCAGGCGGGCGATGACGAAGGACTGCATGTCCACGACATTTTCGCCTTCGTCGCGCGCGGGCAGGATCTGGCTCAGAAGTTCCGGATCGGTGGTGACGAAATCGGGATGAGCCAAAAGAAAAGCGCGCACATCCGTCGCATCAAGGCTCGGGGCCGAGCGGGCGATGGGAGAAAGTTCTGCGCGGTCATTGGGCTCGATCATTTATTTTCTCTCCTGCTCCACTTCTGCGTGCCCCGTATCGGTCACGTTGAAGGAGGCTGTTTTCGGGTCTTTTCGCAGTTTCTCAGGAAAGCCCTGTTTAGAAGTTAAAACGACTCGCAAAATGGATGATATTTCCGGGCCATTTTTGAAAGATGATTTACAAAATCTTTTGTCCCGTTTTCTTCCAGTCGGCGAGGAACTGTTCGAGACCTGCATCCGTTAACGGATGTTTTGCCAATGTGCGCAGGACGGCGGGGGGGACGGTGGCCACATCCGCGCCGATCAATGCGACTTCCTTCACATGATTGGCCGTGCGGATGGAGGCGGCGAGGATTTCGGTTTCGAAAGCGTAGTTATCGTAAATAACGCGGATCTCTTCGATGAGCTCAAGCCCGTCGAGATTGATGTCGTCGAGGCGTCCGATGAAAGGTGAAATGAAGGTTGCCCCCGCCTTGGCGGCGAGCAGCGCCTGATTGGCCGAGAAGCAAAGCGTGACGTTCACCATCGTGCCTTCGCCGGTGAGCGTCTTGCAGGCCTTGAGGCCATCCCAGGTGAGCGGCACCTTGACGGCGATGTTTTTCGCGATCTTTGCAAGCTTGCGGCCTTCCTCGATCATGGCCGTGCTTTCGAGCGCGGTGACTTCGGCGCTGACGGGGCCGTCGACGATCTTGCAGATGTCGGCGATGGTTTCGAGGAAGTCGCCGCCCGATTTGGCGATGAGAGAGGGATTGGTCGTCACGCCGTCGAGCAGACCTGTGGAAGCCAGGTCCTTGATTTCGGCAATGTCGGCGGTGTCGACGAAGAATTTCATGGGAATGCAGTCTCTCGATCAGGCGGTGGGTATGTGAGCCTATGACAATCGGTTCGCGGCCCGAGCGCAATCATTCTTTGGTTAAAATCGGCGAATTGTTGGGGAGAAGGCTTGAGCGACACATCTTGTTGCGTCTGGCTCTGCCCAAGACAAGCTATAATGGTAAATGTGCTTACCGCCGCGTTACTCTGATGCCTCGAATTTCTTCTGACTGAACTGGACCGGATGCTTTTTCCATCGCCGAAGCGTGTTGCTGTTCTTGTGCCTCTGGCGCTGCCGGACCCTTATGACTATGAGGTGCCGGAAGACATGCATGTCGAGCCCGGCTCCTATGTGATCGTGCCGCTGGGGGCACAACTTATTGTGGGCGTGGTCTGGGGCGAAGGGGCGAGCGATCTCGACGCGAAGCGCTTGAAGCCGATTTCGGAAGTGCTTGACGTGGCGCCGATGCCCGAAGGGCTTCGTCAATTCATCGACTGGATGGCTGCCTATACGTTCAATGCGCGAGGTTCGGTCCTGAGACTCGCGATGCGTGCACCGGGCGCGCTGGAACCGGCGCGCGTGCGGCTCGTCTATCGCCTGACGGACAAGCGCCCCGCGCGCATGACGCCTGCGCGGGAGCGTGTCGTTGAAACCGTGTCGGATGGATTTGCGCGGTCGATCCGTGAAATTGCCGATGAGGCGGGCGTGTCGGACGGTGTGGTGCGCGGGCTTGTGGAAGCGGGCACGCTGACGCCGCATGAGATGCCGGCGGAAGCGGAATTTCCCGAAATCGATTTCGAGGCGCATGGCAAGCCCTTGTCGGGCGAGCAGGCGGTGGCGGCGAAACTGCTTTGCGAGCGGGTGAAGGCGGAAGCCTTTTCCGCGCTGCTGCTCGACGGGGTGACGGGCTCGGGCAAGACGGAAGTTTATTTCGAGGCGGTGGCGCAGGCGCTGAGGCAAGGCAAGCAGGCGCTGATCCTGTTGCCGGAAATTGCGCTGACGAACCAGTTTCTCGAACGTTTCGAGGCGCGCTTCGGCGTGCGTCCGGCAGAGTGGCATTCCGATCTTTCGACGCGGGAACGCGTGCGCGTCTGGCGTGGTGTTTCGGAAGGTCGGGTGCGCGTCGTGGTCGGGGCGCGCTCGGCGCTGTTTCTGCCTTTTGCGGAATTGGGTCTCATCGTTGTCGATGAAGAACATGAGGCGGCTTTCAAGCAGGATGAGGGCGTCAATTATCACGCGCGCGACATGGCGGTGGTGCGGGCCTCGCTGGGCAAGTTTCCGATTGTGCTGAGTTCGGCGACGCCCTCGCTTGAAACCGTCGTCAATGTGGAGCAGGGGCGCTATGAGCGCGTGGCGCTGACGGAGCGGCATGGCGTGGCGGAGATGCCGAGCATTACGGCGATTGATATGCGCGAGGACCCGCCGGAGCGCGGCATGTGGCTGTCGCCGAAGCTCGTCAAAGAAGTGGCGGCGGCCTATGCGGCGGGCGAACAGTCGATGCTGTTTCTCAATCGTCGCGGTTATGCGCCGCTGACATTGTGCCGGACCTGCGGGCATCGCATCGAATGTCCGCAATGTTCGGCCTGGATGGTGGAACACCGCTTTCGCCGCGAACTTGCCTGTCACCATTGCGGCTATACGAGCGCCATTCCGAAGGTTTGCCCGTCATGCAATGCTGAGAATTCGCTGGTGGCTTGCGGGCCCGGCGTGGAGCGGATTGCGGAAGAAGTATCGGAGCGCTTTCCCGAGGCGCGGGTTGTGGTGTTGTCGAGCGATAATCTGAGAGGGCCGCAGAGCCATGAGGAGGCCTTTCGCGCGGTGGAAGCGCGGGAGGTCGATATTATCATTGGTACACAGATCGTTGCCAAGGGGCATCATTTTCCCTGGCTGACGGTGGTGGGTGTGGTGGATGCCGATCTCGGGCTTGAGAATGGCGATCTACGCGCGGCGGAGCGGACGTTCCAGCTTTTGCAGCAGGTGGCGGGACGTGCGGGACGCGCGGAGCGGCCGGGCCGTGTTTATCTGCAGACTTATATGCCGGAGCACAGCGTCATGCGGGCGCTGATTGCGGGCGACCGGGACGCCTTTCTGGAACGCGAGGCGCGGGCGCGCGAAAGGGTCAAGCTGCCGCCCTATGGGCGTCTGGCGGGCGTGGTGGTGTCGTCGGAAGACGCAAACCTCGCGCAGAAATGGGCGCGGGAAATGGCGCGCGCGGCGCCCAATGCCGAAGATGTGTCGGTGCTGGGGCCTGCGCCTGCGCCACTGGCGCTTTTGCGCGGGCGGACACGGCTTCGCTTCCTCGTGAAGACGGGGCGGAACGTCAATATTCAGGCCTATATGGCGGCCTGGCTAGATCCGCTGAAGGTGCCGGGAAGGGTCAGGGTTTCGGTCGATATCGATCCCTATAGTTTCCTTTGAGCGGGGTGCAGATATGGATAACCAAATCTTAATGGCTCCTGCCTAGGGTTCGGGATCAAGGGGATTTGCCGGTGGGGCTTGTCCCTCATTCCTGCGGGGCTGCCATGAAATGCGCTGTGATTACGCCGGTCGGACCGGGCCATACGGATATGTATGAGGTGTGCCGGGCTTCGATCGAAGAGGCCTGGGTTTACGATCAGGGGCCGTTCGAGGCGCTTGAGATCATGCCTATGTGGGACCTTGAAGGCGCACATGGACGTTCGGCGCGTCGCAACAGCGGGATCGACGAAGCGGCGGCGCGCGGATGCGACTGGCTGTTTTTTCTCGATGCTGACGACCTCATGAACATGGGTGCTTTCGGCGCCTTCGGAAAATTCTCCGAAGGGCTCGATGCTGTCTGGGGAAATATTTGCGAGACGAGCATTGGCGACGACGAGATCCGTCTGCGCGAAGGGCAGATCGTGACAGCGACGACGCTTGAGGAAATTCTCGTGACGCCGCCTTTTCTGAGTTTGCAGATGGGCCATTTCGTGCGTACCGAATGTGCGGCGGCGGTGAAGTTCGACGTCGAGATGGATACGGGCGAAGACTTCAAATACTATCTTGAAATGTGGAGTCGGTTTCGTTGCGCCAAGGTGCCGACCGTGTTCTTCATCAACCGGCGCGGCGGCCATTCGGTCGGCCCGCGTTCGGCCAATGGCGCGGACTGGAACAAGGCGGTCGAGCAAGTCGTGCTCGGCTATTGCCGTGAGCGCGAAATGTTTTCCGACGTTACCTTTGAAGGGAAGCCTGCACGATTTGTGATCAACAATCCCTTCAACATTATCCAGCGGCATCATGTGAACGGTTCGTTCTTCGAGGTCGAGGAATTGAAGACGCTTTGCGACATCGTCGGGCGCGGCAAGTCGATCGTCGAGGTGGGGGCCAATATCGGCAATCATATCGTCTATTACGCCCAGCATATGGATGCGCAGAAGATCTATCCCTTCGAGCCCAACCCGGATGCCATCGATCTTCTGACGAAGAACATCGAGGCCAATGGGCTCAACGGCATCATCGATAGTCGCGGCATTGGAATCGGGGCGGGTGCGGCCTATGGCAAATTCGCCATCGAGCTTCCCGGCGAAAACAATCTGGGGGCGGCGCGCCTGAAAGAGGGCGAAGGTGAACTGGAGGTTTTTACACTGGACGAAAAGCTTGCCGACACCAGCTATGACTTCATGAAGATCGACGTCGAGGGCATGGAATTTGAGGTTTTGGCGGGTGCGCGCGAAACGATCCGCAAAAACAGGCCGATTCTCATGATCGAAGTTGTCCGCACGCGAATCCCGGAGTTCGAACAATGGTGCGTGGACAATCGCTATCGCATCGTCACCACCTTCCATAACGTCTATGCGGCCAACTTTGTGGCGGAAGCGGCCTGAGGTCTATTCGTCCGTCTGATGAGGTTTGAGGGCGTCCCCAAGTGGGGCGCCTTTTGCCTTTTCCTTGCCCAAAATGCCGCATCTTCAGCAATTTCAGGGCGTCGTTGTTGCGCTGCCCATTCCCTTGTGTTACCTAACGCGCGGCTTCGGGGGATGCTCTTAAGTGCTGTCTTTTCGACGCCAAAATAAGGTAACGAATTCAATAGTTTAGCGTATCGGGGTTTTGACCGGTACGGTGGTCTTCACGGAAACTAAGCGAGCCTCAATTTGGCATCCGAGCATCACGTTTCAGGTATGGCTGGTCGCTACGCCACGGCGCTCTTTGAGCTGGCCGAAGGTGCGAACAGCCTTGACGCTACGGCAAGCGACCTTGCCAATGTCAGCGCCCTTATCAACGAGAGCGACGATCTGCGTCGCCTCGTGCTGAGCCCCGTTTTCAGCGCCGACGAACAGGCCCGCGCCTTTGCCGCCGTTCTGGAACGCGCAGGCATCAAGGGGCTCGTCGCCAATTTCATCGGCCTGGTGATCCATAACCGCCGTCTTTTCGCCCTTCCCGACATGATCCGTGGCTTCAATGCCATGCTGGCGGTGAAGCGCGGTGAAATGACCGCCGACGTCACTTCAGCCCATGCGCTGA
>Ga0098040_1000360_pt1 | contig 21028 bp, 35 predicted proteins | sample 7_EtaG_FD_75065 | JGI IMG/M metagenome (GOLD analysis project Ga0098040, IMG submission 75065) | Marine viral communities from the Subarctic Pacific Ocean - 7_ETSP_OMZ_AT15161 metaG | ecosystem: Environmental > Aquatic > Marine > Oceanic | place: Pacific Ocean | collected 2015-01-08
AACTCAACCTTTTCTGCTTTTAGTTCAGTTTTGCTTTGTATCATTTCATTTAAAGCTTTAAGTATTTCTTCTGTTGTTGGTTTCATATTATTTATTTATTAGGATTGTAATATGCACTATCTAGTTTTTCTTGTAAAGAGAAAAAATCTTTATATTCTTTAACATCATTGGGGTCTATTCCTAATTCTTTTGCCTTTTGCCCAAACTCACTTCTATTTGTGTTCGCCTTATCAATAGCATTTAAATAAACCTTTTTCATTTTTTGCCTTAATGAATCTAGTTCTTGTATTCCTTTTTTCATTCTTTTTGCATCAGATACTAAATCATCAATTAAAGCAAACTCAACCTTCTGAACACTTAACAATTCTTTTAGTGCAGTTCTTATTTCTTCTGTTGTTGGTTGTTGTTCGCCCATTTTCTCCATTTTATCTGTGAAGTAGCCCTCTATACTCAACCCTTTTAGTTCACCTGATTTTATCTTATTCCAAAGGTCTTGGTTGTCTATGCGCATTTTTACCATCCAAGTCCCTTTTGGAAGTGAAAATCCGTAAAGAGTAGATTTGTCTTTTTTAGTATCTTCTATTATCCAACTCTCAACTGTTAAAACTCCTGACACTCTTTCAGAATGCTCATGAGTAGCTTTGTGATGATTGTTATTTTTTAAATATAACTCAGATGCTTTTCTAACTGTTTCAGGACTAAAATAAACATAGTACTCAGAATCCGTATTAGGATCATAACGGAATATCTGTTTGTTAGGAATAAGGGCAGGTGAAACTAACATACGCTTTTCTTCATCTACCTTTGCGAATGTCAAGTTGTTTTTCTCTTTCCCAAAGAAAACAAAGTCCTGTTCAATAGCAGGTGCTGATACTAAGCTAATAGCATCAATAGCTAATTCTTGTGAATCTTCATCTATTACTAATTCTACTATTCGTGTATTCATATTAATTTACTAATTATTAATCATCAAATCCTGAAGGTAATGTACCTGTTCCCCATTCTTCCCCATCTGCTAAATACTCATTATACATTTCAACAGGAATTTTAGCAATCCCTAACGCCTTACCTGCTTTTTGTAAATCAGCATACGCTTTTTTTAGTTTAGCTACCTCTTTACCTACTGCCTTAGATTCACTTATATATTGCTTCTGTCTAGCCTTAACTAACTTTTCTTTGTCTTTTACTTTTTTGTCTAATTTTTTAAACTTATCGTTTTCTTCTTTATATCCGTCTTGGTCATCTTTTAGTTCGTCTTTAGCTTTCTCTAATCTACCTTTAGCTAATTCTACTTCTTCTTGAGAACCTTTGATGTTTGACTTATAATCTTCAGCATTTTGTAATTGTTCTTCAGCATCTTCCCTTAAAACCCTTCTTTCAAGTAGTTCACCGTCTAAAGCATTTAAAATACTTTCAACAATACTTGATTTTTGCCCTACATCTCGCATTATTTTTTCTACATCTTTAAGACTTGCTAAATCTACTTTATAAACTGTGCTAAAATTATATTCTTTTAATTCTTTTGCGTATTCTTCGTAAGTCTTTCCTAGTGGTGTTGGTCTCATTTTATTGTATTTATGATTAGCTGATTCACAGGCATCAAGAGAATCGTATTCACATTCTCCTGTTTTACCCCATTTATATTTTCCTTCTTCACATTTAGTACATGGCATATTATATAATAGATTTTTAGTTAATATATTTGATTTTTAAATTGTTGCTCTTCTTCTAATGTTGTCTAATTGATTTTGGCTGTTAGTCATTTCATCCGTTACCACATAAGCTTTAAATGCTTCAGGTTCAACTCCACCCCCTAGCTTAAACTCTCCTGACATCATTTGAGGTGCAGGTCCGCCCCCCTCTCCAACAGCACCCGAAGGTGCAGCACCACCACCACCACCACCACCTACATCTGTTTGCAGAATAGAATTGATGTTAGCAAGTCCTGCTACAACTGCAAGTCCTGCTGCAATAGGTGCTAATACTAATCCTGCGGGTGGAGGAACTCCCAATCCTTGATTATATGCCGCAACTGCACTTTGGTACATATCAATAGTAGCCATTGCAACTTTTAATGCCTTTTGTTTTTTTGCTAAAGCAACTCTCTTTCCTTCATACTTTGCTTCAATTGCATCAGTAGATTTACCATTGGCTTCAGCTAATTTCTTTTCTTGCTCATAGTTCTTTTCTATGTTAGTGGCTTGTGCATCTAAACTGCTGCTTATAGCAGAAGAGATATTATTGAGCATAGCCATAGCTACTGCTTTCTTTTTGTCTGCTAATTCTTTTGCTGCCGCAATTTCTGCTTCATCATAAGAATCATTGATTTCCTGTTTCATTACCCGATATTCTTCATCTACTTCTGCACTACCTTGACCTGCCTTTCTTGCTAACTCTAACTTTGCTGCATATCCCTGTTCTAATTCTTCTAACTCTAATTGTCTATTGGTTTTACCTACTAATGCCAATTCATTCTCAGCTTCTAAGAGTTCTTTTTCTAGCCCTACTTGATTTGTCTTTTGTTCTGACAATTGCCCTGTAATAGCTTCTTCAAGCTGAAGCACAGCCACCTTAGCTTGTCTTAATGCTAGGTTATCTGCATCATTTTTTGTTATGTCATATTGTACCTGCGCTGCTTGTACTTGAATGTCTAATTGTTCTCTCTGTGCTTTCTGTTGGTCTGCTAAAATTTTATCTAACTCTTTGTTAGCTTCAATTCTTTCTTCAAAAGTCTTAGTTTAATCATCTCTAATTTGTCTTTGAATCTCAGCATCTTTTAGGTATTGAGCATTTAATTCTTCAAATTTAACGGCTGCTAATGCTGCTGCTTTATTAATTGCTGTTACTGCTGCTGCCCCCTTCCAAGTTTTCTTGGCATAGTCAACAATAACTTCTCCTGCCTTAGTAACTACTTTATTCATTTTGTCAACAGAGTTGTTTACTCCTGTTTGCACATCAACCATTTCCTTCCCTGCCTTTACAGCAAACTGCCCTGCTTCTTTCCACTTTCCCTTAAACAAAGCACCTAATGCATCACCTACATAGCCAAAAGTATCTAAAAGACTTTCAAATCTTTCTATAAGGTTATCTTGTATCATATCCCCAAAGTCCTTTAGGGCTTGTTGTGGGTCATCAAAAATCTCTTTAAAATATCCTGAAACTTTGCCTACATTATCGCTTAAAAAAGTAAACAAATCATTAAACGCCATAGTTAGAGCTGTCATCCCTGTATTGAAAGCATCTACTACTTTCTGATTCTGACCAAAGACTTCCATAAGCTTTGCAACAAGAGCAACAATTATTCCTATACCTGCTGCTTTTAATGCCATTCCAACACCCTTAACAACTGTTCCTAATTTTTTAAAACCACCACCTGCTTTTTTACTCGCCTTGCCTAGTTTTTCTGTACTCTTTGCTGCTTTATCTAGCCCACCTGCTACTTCACCGATATTTGATTTTACTTCTACTTCTAAAACTTCTGCCATATCTTTTTATTTTATAGAAGTCAATACTAAGAAAGTACGACCCCTGTTTTAATTTGTGTAAATGTTATGTTACTGTTCCATTCTAAAGTCATATCTGTTTGACCCCTTACTCTCATTATAAAAGTTGTTCCTACTACTATCCCTGTTGGTAGCCAATTCGTAACTGTCCCTGAGCTTTTAATAGTATCTCGCTCTCTATTAATACTTAAAGTTCCATCCTTATTTATAACAACACCTCTTTCTACCCAACTTGCATAATCACCTACTGCACCATGAGGCGAAGATCCACCCACTCTTACAGTTACAACATCAGCATGAAAATACATCACAGTATTACTAGGAACTTCAAAATAACTACCTGTTGTGTTGTTTAAGTAACTATATTTAGACACTCCATCTGTTGTTTGCCTTCCATACATTAATTGTATGCTTTGCCTTTCGCCTAAATTATCAGCCCCTGCATTACCCCCCAATACTATTGAGTTATCTGCTGTTGCCTCACCTAAAGTACCATAGACATTTGTATTGTTAATACCATTAGCAATTTCATTTTGATTTCCTATTATAATGTTGTTTCTTGAAAGGCCCTTAACACTATTATTCTCTCCCATGATAAGGGTGTTGTTAGTTCCTGTTTCAATTGTGTTTCCTACACCTTTTGTACTATTGTTTTCATTGGCTATATTCCCACCTAAATTTGGGGTAAAAGTAAAAGCAGAGCAAGTTCCTGTTTCATGGTTATAGGTATATCCATACGCTTCACATTGTTGTTGGTTAGGTCGGACTGCATTAGTCCCATCAGTAAAAAATACTTCACCTGTTTCATTAACTGAAGCAGGTTTAACTGAGTAGCCTATTAAATATGGTGTTGTTTGTCTTTTTGCCATTATGGTATAAGTATAAATTCAACTGTTGCTAAATCTCCTGGTTTGTAGTCTATCTTGTTAACTCTATATTGTCGGTTCTTTATAAAAACTGTGTCATAGAAATTAAAGTCATTAACATCTCCAGGCGTAAGATTAACTTTAATAGTCATGATTCTAGTATCAGGATGATAGAGTTCTCTAAAATAAGGAAGCCAATAAGTGTTGAATAAGTTATTTGGTGTAGCCCCACCCATTCCTGGTGTTAGCTGACATTCTCCAAAATGAAAATCTTTAGTGTCAGTAGTAGCAGGAGGATAAGTAATAACAGTAGGAACTGTACTCAAATGACTAAATTGTAAAAAATCAGGTTGGTTTTCATTGCTAACTCCATTGGTTTCAGGCATAAAGTAAGTTGTTCCTGAAGGTTGAACTCCGTTGTTGTATAAAATTCTTGGGGCATTATCAAATCCTTCAGAAGTTTCATCATCAGGATTGTAAGAATAAATTGCAGGAGTTATTAAATAATTAAATTGTGTCATTAGAGCTTTACAAACTGTTGCTGCAAATGGCTCTGCTATTATTTCTTCCTCTCCTTGTAAAACTGTAAATCCTGAAGCATCATATATTTTACTTCCGTATAAATGCCCGAAAACTGCCTTTTTATACTGATTAAAGCAATAGTCATCATCATCTTCTGCAAATTTAAAAATAGTTTTTTTGTTTAAATCAGTTAAAGGCAATAACTTCACTTCTGCTATATCTATCTTTTCAGTCCAATCATGAGTAATACTTCTTGAAGCTAATGTTAAGTCTGAAGTCGTACCACTATTTGTATCACTTATAAATATATCTGCATACGGCTCAATTAAGATATTGTTAGGATTTGATTTGTCAGGCACAGAAACTAGATTAAACATAGTCATCAAGCCCTTTAAAAAATCCCATTGTCCCGTTTCACCTCTTAAAGTCTGAAGTAATACATTTGAAGTTACTGCTTTAAGGTTAGTGGTAAAACTTACTAATGCGCTTCCTGTTAATCCTGTTACCACTTGGTCTTGAGTTACCATAGATGCTGTTCCTGCATCTGTTATAAACTGTGCTTGTAAAGTATCACCAATACCCCCCATTATTCTCGTAAAAGTACCTGAGTACACATAACTCTGCCCTGCTAATATAGTATGCACAAAACCACTACCAATTGGAGGTGTGCCATCTATTGGGACTGTAAAAGAATATGCAGCAGGATTGTAAAGCCACCTGCATTGTATTTCTCTATCTACTGAATCGTTATTTGTAATTTCATAATTGTAAGTTATTTCATAAGTTTCATTGATTTCTGTGGCAGTTATTATGTTTGTAGTATCATCATAATTTGGAGGCGTAAGCCCCCCCAAGAAAGGAAGGTTATAACACAAAGCAAGAGTAGTGAAACTTCCATCTGTTGCATAAACAGCAGCAGAGCCATCCCCCACATTATAATGATAGAATCCTGTGTATGTGTCAGCATCTGTCAGAAAAGGTTGATTATCACTACCCCAATTGAAGTCCATGTAGAGCTTTTGAAAATCAGCATCTGTTGAAAAGAAGTCGCTTGTATAAGTAAAAGGAAACCCTGCTTGATTAAATATCCTATCAATTAAATACTTTACATTAATACAGGGTCTAAAAGCAGCATCTAAGGTCATAAGTTCAGGGCGGTTAGCTGTGGCAGCAGGGTCATTTGAGCCACCTACTGCAATATCATGATTCCAATCTATAAAAGGGTATCTTAAAGTTGTATAAGCATCTCTAAATCCTGAAGTCCCTGAATTAAGATATGTGATACTAGGGTCAGGGCTATCATTCCAACTATATTTAATGTTTGTTTTGTTATAATCATGGGTTAATTCAGTAAAATCTAATTCAGCAAAAGTCAATTCTTTTAATACATCAGCTAAAGCCACCACTTCTGAATATAGGTTTATGTTGTAGCTTATTTCACCTTCTTTATCTTGAATATCTATAAGTCTTAAATATCCCTCAAATAAAATAAACCCATCTTGTTTTAAAGCACATTGAGTTTTAACATAAGGGTTAAATACTAGCCCCTTATCACTTCTTGTTATATCAAAGACATTCTCAAAGATTTGATTATTTCTTTTTGTTGCAGGTAGATTAAACGCCTTTGAATACGATTGTACTTTCTCAGCTACATTTTTAAAATCATCTACACTTAAAGTTAAAGGGATATCCTCATTTTCATAAAGGTCAACAATAACTTGACCATTTTGTAAATCATTATAAGCAAGAGAGGGTGTTATTCCTTGTGGTGTTATTGAGATACTATTAATAGTAACATTTGCAACTCCTGTGTTATTAAATAAAAGCATAAATGTATTATCAACAGCAGTAGCAATAAAGGTGTGAGTAAGAGTTGCTGTTGTAGGGAAAAACACACTCTCACTATCTAATGTAATACCATTAAACATCCTAATCTTCAAAGTCCCCGTTCCTGTTGTTGCTACATCCACAGTAACATCATAAGCTTGTCCTATTGTTAAACTTGAAAGTCGCTGAAAAACTCCTGAGTAAGTTGGTGTTGCTATTGAATTAAATACTAAATTACCTCCTGATTCCACAGGCAAAGCAGGGGGTGCTGAGGCAGGGTATCTTAATCTATACCAAGTATTTACTGTTAATGGTGATAGGGCAGTAATAGCTTCGGTATCTAAAAGTGAGGTTGAAGAATCATGAGAGCTTGTAGTATTTAGAGCTGTGAAGTTAATACCCGATACCAAAAAGGAATATGCGGAAGAAATAGAGGTAAAATTGTATTGCCCGTTGTAGTGCTGTGGATATAATATAAGTTGCGTACTCATTAGATAGACTGTGTTCTTAATGTTTTAGTCTTTTCAATCTCAAAGCTGTATTGCATTAACCTATCATTAGCTATTGTTTTTCTTGTAAAGCTAGAAGTAGTTAGTCTTACAGGTGTTACATATTGGTTTAAGGCATTATTAAGATCTAGTTGATAGCCCTGTAACAAGTAAACTTCAGGGCTGTTTATCAATTCTTCAAACACTACTGATTCATCTTCAGTTACAAATCCTGTATTCATTTTAATCTTTTCTGTGGCGTTTCTTCTAAAGTCTTTTTTGCCCCCTTTATAACTATCTACTCTATATTTGCTTTCATTCCAAGTACCTGCTAATTGAGTATATGTAGTTCCTTTAGTAGAGGTTGTTCTAGTAGATTTTTTTGTAAAGGTGTAATAATCCCAAGCTCCCCATTGATTAAGCCAAGTAAGTCTGATGCTTTCATAACCCTTACCATTCGGACAGTTTATATTAATAGTGTAGCCCTGTGATATACTTGCTCCCGTAGTAGATGCCGCTTGTACTTTGTAGCTAGTTACAGGGTTTGCTGCTACTAACAATCCCTGAAAGGTACTAGACCAATTTTGTAAATTTCCAGGGAAACAACCAAAGTGTAGCATTTGCCTTTTGGCTTGAACATTCCAAGTACCATAAGCCCCCGTAGGCCCATTTTTGTTAACTGTTTCAGTCCCTAGTGAACTACCTGTACTATCATAATATGTTAAAATTATTTTAGCTAAATAATTGTCGGGCGTTAACATAGAAAGAGTTCCATAGTCCTCTGTATTTGCATACTGTGTAGTAGAAGCATTAGTTAAAAACCTATTAGTAGGACCTGATAAATTAAAAATAGCTAAATTATAGCCAAAATCAGAAGCATTAGGTCCTGACCCTAAATTTAAAACATCTGTATATTTTAAATATCCATTAAAGATAGAATTTAGTTCTGATTCAACAGCTGTACCTGCTGCTAGTTCAACTATATTAGTAGTGGTATTAAGATACTCAACTTTGAATTGAATCCTTAAATATCGTACTACATTATTATTTTTAGAAAATTTATCTATTAAATGCAAGGCATGGGGCGTATCAGCAGTTGTAGTAGCAGTTTTATAAGCACTTCCATCAGCAGCCATATTATCAGCTTTCACATAGTTCTCAACTATATTTCTAAAGTCAAAGATTCCTACCCCTGCATTGTTAGGCGTTGTTTTAAAAGTTCCTATGATATCATCCGTTGATGACATAACAGGGGGATTGCCACTACTAATATGCACTTCAGCCACAAACTTTACCTTGGTTTGATTTGCTACTGCATCATCATTTGATATTACATATATAATCTCTTGTCCAACAGGTAGTTGGTCATAACGAGGTTGTTGTTCTATTATTGAATTTGCCATTTATTTTACTTATTTATATTATACTTCTTTAGAATCTACTGATGCTATTAAAGTTCCTAGTATGTCTTCTTTTACTGCACCTAGCAAGTGTTCACCATATTTTTTCATTCCTAACATTAAGGACTTTTGAAAGAAACTAATACCATGAATCCCTTTTGTCCAAAGCACTTTTACTATTGCTATTTTTAACCCTGCTGTTGTCATGTATTGACCCCCCTCGCTTCTTGGCTGTAACCCTTTCTTTCTTATAAAAGAGCCAATCCCTTTATATATCCCATTCTTCTTTCCTTTGCCACTTCCAAATTTATAGGGGCTATCCTGTCTTTTGCCTTTCCAATTAATAAAATGCCTTCTACCCCCCCAACTGCCTTTATGCTTTCCTGACTTTATTGTGCCACCTGCACCCTTAACTCCTTTATCTACAAAAGTTCCATAATCTTCCATAAAAAACTGAACTACAAATCCATTTCCTTCAGGGACTACTTTAAAATCTATTGACTTTTCTAATTTACCACCACCCTTATCTTTTGCCTTTAAATTGCTTTTAGCATTTTCCACTACTTCTGCCCCAAAGCTGTCAAGGTAGTTCTTTAGATTTTTAAAGTCATCTAGTGGCATTACTCAGCTATACCTACAAACAATTCTACTCTTGGATTGTAAGAAGCCCCAACAGGTTTAACTTGTAAGGATGCTATATCTTCCATTGTTCCAAATGAAGGACTTGTATCTTCTTCACCTAAAGCAATAGCTGCACCCTGTGAAAGTATATGAGAATTTCCTGGTGTTATTGTTACTTGATAATTACTAGCAGTTGTTACTATTGCTAATTCTATTTCTGCATTTTCATCTAAATTAGTTACTCTTATATACTTAGTTCTGTCAACATCAATAGCTCCTGCTGATGTGTGAGGACTAGCTGCAAAAGTTGCTATTGTTGTAGTTTGCGAATGCACACAAGTTACTATTCTTTCAAGGACATCACCTATCCCTGTTGTCGTTACTGAATTTACTGACCCTCTAACACTTCCGTTTAGTGTAACGGATTCGCTAAGGGTTGTTACTAAATCTGCCATTGTGTTTTGTTTTTATTTATATTTTTATTATTATTTTAAATTTCTTCCAACCTATCTCTATTATTAATCTTCCTATTCTCCACTTCATTAATATCCTGCCCCTACTCTTGTTGCAGGAATGTTACAAGTTTGGAAGTCGTGCATTACTTTAACTCCTAAATTGAACACCCATCCACAGCATAAATTGTCAAATCTTTCTTGGAATGGGTCTATTGTAAATTGATCTTGTGTGAAATAAATAGCGTGATTAATATCATCAACACCTTCTATTGATTGTAGTGTACTATGCCTTAATATCCCTATAATATCGGTTGCTATTCCTAGTGTTTGATTCCATACTTGCTGCTCGTTGTTTTTAGGGTCAACCAATTTTGTAAGTCCTTCTGCTTGATATGTTTGCCAATTTTCTTTTTCAGATACCATATCCATGATAAAGATTTGAAAGTTGTAAACAAGTTCTGATTCTCCTGTTGATACATTAACGGGGTTTATGTGCATTAAAACAAACTTAGTTTCTTTATTAATATCAATATCGTATATATCCCCAACTGATACTGTGGCTATTTGTTCATGATATTCCCCTATTCTACTCAGGGTATTAATTACATTGTTATAGGTCTTATTTGGTACTGCCATGTTTTACTTTATTTTGTGATTCTAAATCTGTTTCATAACTTAGCCAAGTTAGGCACTCTAAAAGGTTAAGTTTTGTTATTGTATCTAACTTTGAAATATCTGCATTTGTTAATCTATACATCACCCCGAACCAACTCCACTTATCAGCAAAAGTTTCTGTTGCTATTGCGTCTTCATTTCCTTCAGCGTTTCCATCAAATATGATTGCATAATCGGCACAAATTCGTTTCCTAAATTGTAAAAAAAAACCAGCGCTGATTGCACTTGCTCTGCTGACATCTTCTTCATCTCTTCTGCCCTCATGGCTATCTCCCCATCATACGCTTCAATAGTATAGACCTCATTCTTTTCTTTAATTATTGGTCTATAAAGAACTGCCATTAACTCAGGCATATTCTTATCAATATCATTCTTAATAAAGGTTTCAATATCTGCATACTCCCCCAAACTTATTGAACTCAAATCAGGATGAAAGCCGTACCTTTTGCCATCTATTTCAATTATCCTTTTTAAAGAACTATCTTGTTTAGTTTGAAGCTGTGATACTTTACTTAGTATAACTGCTACATCTTTTAACTCCAATTGCTTTATTAAGTCTTTTGGAATGTTAGATAATTCTTCTATTGTTCCTAATGCCTCACTACTCTTTGTGCCTTCCTGAAAATCAATCAGCTTCATCCAACTCTCTAGTGTAACATCTTCCCACTTACTGATTAACTTAAACTCCTTTGCCTTTCCCTTCTTCTTGATTTTAATCTTCATGCTATTATATAATAGAAAAGTTCATAATTTAGTTTACTGTTTAAATAATTAGTTTATATTTGCCTGTTTTCATATACTTGTGGGGGGGTTGACTTAGGTCGCCCCTTCTTTTTTATTGCACAAAATACTTCCCTGCATTAGGATTGTCTAAATGGTAGATAATGTTATAACGAATTGCATCTATTGCATGGTTGTAATTGTCAATGTATAATTTTGACCCCCTATCTTGATAGGCATAGTTGTTCAGCTCTTTAGCTATATTAGTTGATTCAGGAGTTACTACTAAGTGATAATCTTGCATTCTAGTTATGCCACTTTCAATAGTTCCTTTCTTTACAGGTTTAATGTTTACGCCTAAATGTTTTAAGTCTGCAATAAGTCTAGGTTCTGCACTATCAGCTATGATTAACTTATTATCTACTTTGTCTAGTATTATTTGAGCAAGTTCATGTGACTTTAAACCATTCCTATATATGTGTTCTTTTAAATATATCTTTTGTTTCTTTTTATCAATAGCTACTTCAGTAAGACTGTCAGGATCAATACTGAATCCAAAGTCCATTCCACAAGAAGTTTGAAGCCCATCAGGATTAAATTCTCCAATACTCCAATTGTCAAATACTACACCCTCAGCTTTGTCTAACCACCCCCCTAAGATTTTATGAGTGTACTTCTTAAAGTTGTTATGCTTTATAGTCTTAATACGCTCTAGGAAGCTCTGTGAGAGATTATCTTTATTGTCTAGGTATGTACTGTGTATATAACATACATTGTCTTTAACGCCATTAAAACCCCCCTCTATTCCTTTGCTCTCAAAGAATCTGTCATATATCCAATGCTCTTTAGTTACAGGATTCAATATAAGTATGATCCTATTCTGTATATTCTTTTCTCTAATGCTAAGGTCTATTGTATCAAATATATCTTCATCAATTAATTCTTCTGCTTCATCAAGAATCCAATTAGACACCCCTGTTAAAGACTTTAGACTTGCTGTCTGATTTCCTGCTGAAGTCTTTATACCTCTAAATAGAATATCGGACTTATTCTTTAAGTTTACTACTTCAGCTTTGTTTATGCTAAATATATTCTCATATCCCAAAAGCCCTATCTTTTCTAAGAACTCAGGAATGATTGATAAATGGGCTGACACCATTGTGTATCTTGTAAACAATACCCTGATGTTTCTTGACATTGTTAGTAGTGTTAGAAAGACTGTAACAGCATAAGACTTCCCTGACCCCCTACCGCCTGTTATTATGAAATAACGGCAGTCAGATTCAAATAAGGGATTGTATTTCTTACTCAGTATCAGTTTCTATAAATGTTATAAGTGGCATATTAAGACTTTCTTCATTTGAAGTTACATCTACCCTTTGCTGAGGTTTACCATAGAAGTATTCAAAGAACAACTTAACCGCCCATTGTTCTTTCTTTTCTAAACCTTTTTTAAGTGATTCTAAAGCCATTGGATTCATTGGTGTTAGATTCTCTATTAACTTTTGCTCTTCTGCCTTTGCCTTACGCCCTGCCCCTATTCTTTTTCCTCCATGTGTCATTTTGAAATAATTTGATTAATCAAGTTGTTGTTATATAATAGAAACTACTTGAATTCATTTGGAAGCATTAATCTTACACCTAATTCTGTTAAAGCCCATATCCTTATTTGTTCTGCGTATATCTCAAACTCTTTAGTGTTCATCCTTGCTGTGCTGTTTACTGTTTGTAGTCCTACTTGCTTTTCGTTTATCTCTATGCTTTGCCATTCACTTGAAAATTTTACTTTGAGTGTATCGTGCATTTCATCAGGGAAATATCCTAACTCATTTGCTAATGGTTGTACTATACAAGCCCAATAATAACTGTTCTGCATATTTGATCTATTGTTTCTTTGTTTCTTTACTTTGACTATGTAATCACTATCAAGTTCTTTTAAGTAATTAAAAAGCATTTGTTTATCTTGACTGTTCTTTATTACAAAGTTCATTAATCAAATGGTTCATTGATTCCTCTTTCCCCTATTAATTTTTCTTTAGCCCCATCCCAAAGTTTATCACCTTTCTTACTTAATGATGGTTCAGTCCTTATTAAACAGGGGAAGCCATCAAAGTCTTTTTCTTCTTCTTGCATATATTCCCCACATTTACAAAGGGCTTCAACAGTTCTTATTTTACCATCTATTACTTTAAGAGTTGCTCTCATTAAGTGTTTAGCTTCACCGCAAGAATTACAAATAAATCTTATCATATTGTTCCTGTGGGTGATAGTCCTCCTGTTCTAGTTTCGCCTTTCTTCAAGAGCTTGTCTAATTCAAAGTGTAAATGGTTTATAGCTTTCTGAATGTCTTGTTCGGCAGGGTTGCCTTCTTTTTTCCCTGCTCTAAGCAAATATGATACAGCCGTGCCACAATTATACCCTAAGTCAAAATCTTCAACTACACATCTTGCTGAGTAGCCGTATTTCGTTCCTGTGTAATAGTGTGGTTCAGGATGTGATTTGTAATCTTCTTTTTTTGTCATTTTCTAGTATTTTAATTAACCCCTCTTGTGTGTTTAGTGTTCTTGGCTTTTTATAAGCTCTATATTCTTCAGGGCTGTATATTAACTTGACCTCCCTTACTAAATCATCATTATCATATTTGACTATCCATCTTTCTGAGTAGTGCATCTTGTTTCTTTTTAAGTGTGTTAGATAACTCATTCGCTGTATTTTTTATATAGTTTTTTTATTCCATCATAACAGGTTGATATACAAGAACCGCAATTAGTTCCTGTTCCGTAATTAGTCATATGTATTGTATTATAAAGTTCTATCATTTTCTTTTTAGCTGCTACATCTTTTGCTCTTCCTGTTTTTAAGTCTTTCCAAATATCTAAAATTTCATCTATAATTTCTTGTGGCAAATCATCAGGAGCTTTTATTACTTCTGTTGTCTTTTGCCAAAAACCCTGTGAGCATTCCATAGGGGCAACTCTTGCTTTGATCTTCATGAAACACAAACACCTTTTGCATTGTCCTAATATACTTGAATAATAAATACATTCCTTACAAATTGCCAAGCGTTCTTCATAGACTTCATTAGGTACAAAAAACTTATTCATATTTCCTTTTGTCATTGGGATGCCTAAAGCCAAAGTGCATAAAGAAAGTATCATTTATTTTAGGATCATACATCTTCATTTAATTCTTTTTTAAGTATTGTCCTTACTTTGTCTATTGTTGTAAAAAGACTGTTGCGACTTATCCTAGTTTTTGATGCGAGTGAATCTAGTGTGTTGCCCTCGTAGTAGTACAATTTGAATAACTCCCTGTCGTACCAATTTAACTTATCTAATTGTTTATCTATTTCCTCTAATTTTTTTAGCTGAGTATTATCTACTTCTTCATTCGGCATATTATAAATACTTCTATGAAAATTATCTGGAGAAGTATTAGTCATATTGACACCATATAAATTAGTGTAATACTTTTCATATTTATAGTAAAAATTACTTCTTGTGCTTGTTAATGCTCTTCTTAATGCGACAGCCCCATATCTTGTTACTCCATCTATTCCATCCTTTTCCCAAATAGCAGAAAGTGTGGTTGGATTCATACTCAGAAAATACAGCATCAATTCCTGCACAGCTTCATTTATTTTATTTTCATCTTTTGTTAAACCATAAGCCATAGTTCTGAACTTATCTGTCAGCTTAGATATTTCTAAATATATCTCAGTCATTGGTTGGTTCTAATTCATCTAGTCTGCTTACTGTTTCTTCAAGTAATTGGTCTAATACTACCTTATATGCTCTTACTATTGCAGAATTGCTTTTAGTTTCTATCCCTGCAAAGAATCCACTTGTAGCAACTGAAATGTTTATTGGCATTATCATTAACCAATCATAAAAATTATTTTCTTTTAATCCTGAGCCGTACCCATTAGAGTATTCTATTATTAAATCTACTACTTCAAGATAATTATTGTATCTACTTTGGGTTGTGATTTCTTGGGTGAACTGTTTACACATGGCAGTATAAACCTCAATTATTGTTCTGTGTTCTTCACTTGAATATATCGGCTTGTGCATACGCAAATATAAAAAAAAAGTTACTCTATTCCCTTTTCTTTTTTTAAGTTTTTAACAGCTTCTTTGTAATAACTTATCTTTTCTTCATACTCTGTTTTGCCAATCTTTAAAGTTGTATGACCTAACACCACCAATTCATTAGCTAGTCCTTCTCCAAAGTTAGTGTCTAAAAAATGCCCAAACTTCCACTGCTCTCCATATTTAAAAACATTACAGCTTACGCATTGCGGGAAACAATTAGCCTCATGAAATCTAGTAGCTAAATATCTTCTACTAACAAAATGACCACATTGAAGGGAACGCCAATTATCTATTTTTCCACAAGTACAACATTGATTGTTTCCATTATCATCAGCACTTCTAAGTCTTATGTAAAGACTGAACCATTTATCTAGTTCTTTTTTAAGTTTGCTAATTGTTTTTAGCATATCCCAACTCTTCTTTCCATTTATCTTGTATTTTACCTTTTCTTAATTCATAAGCTCTCCCTCTTAACTCAGGGCATTCTTCTTGTAGCTTCCTACGCATTCTTTCAATAGTCTTTATGTTAGTCAGTTTGTTATTAGCAAACATTTGCATAAATTCTAAGCCATTCATTTTGTTAGGATCAATTTCTTTTCTCTTTAATTCTCTCCACCAATAAGCGGCTATTAACATATTGTCATTATCTCTTAAGTGGGGTTTAATAGTTAGCAACTCCCTTACAACTTCTTTTGTTTTCATTCTTTGAGTTTATTAATTATAAATAAAATTATTGCAGTTATTATTACCCACCCTATCATTTGATGAGTTTTAAAGGTTCTTGATAAAAAGGCACATTCTTTTGCCCTAAAGTGTGTACTTGATGATAAGCATCATCTACTACTTTCTTGTGAACATAAACCCACCTGTAAAAAGTTCTGATATTTAAAAAGGGTTCTTCTTTCCCAAATCTTACTCCAAGTCTAAAAGCATCTTCAATTTGATTAAAGGTCATATTGCCAAAGCGTTTTTCTTGTATTAAATCTTGTGCAAATATCTTACTTAATGTTGCCATTGTATTTGCATCTGTTTTATGTCCTATCTCTACTGAAGTCTTTGCTACTAAGTCTAAGACCTTTTCAGTTAATTCTTTAAGTGTTTCGTTTTTTAGTGGTTTCATTTTTTTTTATTTATATGATATTCAATATCAAAAATAGTATCTTTTATTAATTTTTCTTCATCAAATTTATTAAAAAATAAATCATCAACTAATTCATCTAACTCATAACCATCTTCATTTTGTATTATGTCGGGCATCATACCATTAACATACCATCTTGATATTATATTTAACACCTGCATTTCAGTTAGCCCTAAATCTTCTATGATATTTTCATTATATTCTAATTCTTTCATAATAGTTTTTTAGCTTGTTGCCATTCATTTAATTGTGAGTGTATCTTTCCCATTGTTTTAGGTTTATTCCAATCCTTATCATTTTTTTTCCATCTTGCTAATCTTCTTTTAATATCAAAAGTGCTTTGCATTTCAAACTTCATTTTTGTGTTAGACTTATTTGTTTCAGTCCAATAATCTGTAAACGACTTTTTGATACTAATATCATAATCTAATAAAGAAACATCATTTAAAAATTTTTGTTCTCTTATATATATATTATTACTTGTATTATTAATACTTGTATTATTATCTTTAACAATTTTGTTAATAGGGATCACAACATCTTTATTTATACCCCCCCCACATAATTGTAAATACCTCTTATCAATTTCTTTAGTACCATTTTTGTAAATTATTTTTCTATTTATAAACCCATACTTAACTAAACTACTAATCCATCTGCTTATTGTTACTGTTGAAACTTCATAAAGATTTGAAAAGTATTTATTACTCGCCCAACACATATTTTCTTTCCTAGACAAAGCAGTTATTTCTGCATAGAGCAATTTAGCATTAGGTGTTAAGTCTTTACTATATCTTACCTCAGCAGGAATAATAGCATAGTAATTGGGTTTTGTCATATAATCTCTAAGTTATAGTTGCAATCTGTCATCACAAACTTACACTTTTCTAGTTGATTATAGAAGTCTTTATAAGAAACTTTAATATCCACTTCCAATCTTCCTGATGTAACTCTAATTGTAGTTTGATGTTTCTCACTACTTTCAACGCCATTATCTCTTAAATATGATTCTAATTGTCCTTCATCTACAAAAGTTCTTTTAGCACCTTGTAGATTGCTATAAGCATTATAGACTTGATTAAAAATTTCACGATATTTAGGGAATGACCTATAATTAGATTCGTGCATTTTCTCATAGTGATAAATTAAACTTCTATCTCTTTTAAGTTCTTTAGCTATTGTTGTTCTATGAGTTTCATCTATCATCCTAGCAACTATACTTGCAACGGCTCTAGGCACTTGATATTTTTGCTCTCGGCTTTTATAAGCAAGAGAACCCTTTCTCAACCCTACTAAATTTGTAGTAAGATCACATAAGATTTTAAAATTAATTGCATCTATCATCTTAAAACGGCATATCTGTATCACCATTCAACATATTATCTTTATTGTCTAGCAAATTTACTTCAGGGTTGTCTGTTTGGTTTGTAAAGTGGTAGCCATCTATATTGTGATAGTATTTACCTTTATATTCTCTTGAATAAACATTACACATAATAGCTACTGTCATTCCCTTTTGTAACATATTCATTTTGTTTACTTTATCTCCGAAAGCACTAACTGCAATCAAGTTATTAAATTCACCACCTGTATCAATTATAACTGTTTGCTTTTGCCATTCTTTTCCTGCTTTACTTGTTCCTGTTTCAAGATCAAGTTTCTTAACTAATTTACCTGTTACTTCCATTTTTATTTATTTATTGATTATTATTTTTTTTAAAATCTTCACTTTCATCTTCACCAAATACGCCTAGTTCATAGAACCCTGTTAGCTTTAATACAGCCCTTGACATGGCTCTTTTCTCAGCCATTTCCATCACATACCAAGTATTACAATTTCCATCTTTAAACCCACCCTTTAGAGCTGATCCAAATGTTTGTATAGATGCCTCTCCTTTTAAAGCATTAGCTTTTACTACACAAAAATCTCTTTCACAGTTTATAACTTCATAGTCAATAATTATATTCTCTATTGCTTGGATCTTATCTATGCCTGATCTTGTGATGATTACATAGTGCTGATGTTTAAATACATCATCTTTATCTAAGCCGTAATGATGGTATTTTTCTTTAATCTTTTCTGTTTTCATTTTGTTTTTATGTATTTGTTTAATTGTTCTTTTATGTATTCTAAGTGTTCTGTATCTATCCATTCTAAAAAATTATAGCTATCAAAACAGATTTGAAAGTCTTTCCCAAATTCATCTGTTCCTCTTAAATAAACTTCATTTTCGTGGGCTTGGAATGTATTAATATCATTCATTCTTTTGTGTATCAGATCATCTTCCTGTTCAAGCTCAGGCATTTCCATAAGTTTATCTTCTAATTCTTTTTTTGTTGGTTCTAAAGGTATTGGTATCATTATATTATATTTATTATTAGTGCTTTGTTTTTATATTGTTTTTTGTATTCTTTTAATTTGTCTTTATCCTCAAAGTCATGTCCTTCATTTAAGTTAAGACCTGAAGCTTCACAATAGTCATCAAGTGCTTTGTCTATTTGTTTTCTAGTTCCAAAGATTCTTATTGCTTGACTGTAATCTTGTATATCACTTTCATAACAACTAAATTCTTCATTCCACTTAGATGTTGTTTTAAATTCTCCATTAGGATAAAAATAGTACGAATCGCATTCTAGTATCATAATTAGTAGTTTAAATGTAAATGTAATAAAAAAGATCCTAAAGCTAAAGCAATTAAACCAAAGCAACACAAAAAGAATTTAATTTGACTTATTTCATTAGTTTCATCATCAATAGAATAATCATCACCTAAGTTGATGTATTCTCCCTTAGCATTTTTAGAGTAAAAAAAATCTGCTGCCCCTTTACCACTCAGGTTAAAGCTATGACCTGTTTTTTTGTTTGTAATTTTCATTTTCATATATATTGATTATTATGGCACAAAAGTAATAAAATAAAATGATATAAACAGAATTATTTACAAAGTTATTAACAGTTTAAGTGTTAATAGTGTTTTGACTAGATAAGCGACTTTAGGTGCTGTCTAGTATATAGGGGTCAAAAAAGCGTGAAAGTGCCTAAAACGGCTGAGGGGGGGGGTTATAAATCCATTAAAAGGTTGATTGGTAGTGTGCCATTGTTTAAAACTACTGCACAGCCGATTGCTTGTCTTTTGAAATTTCTAGCATAAGCTGCTGCATAAGTGTCAGCATCTACACCACAGCCGACCTGCATTCCAAAAATTCTATACCTTTTCCCTACGAACCACTTACAATATGCCTCAGTATGTGTATGTCCGCAAATGCTTGACATTAGATTATTTTTTGCTTTACTCTGTGCCTGACCTCCCTCTCCATGCTCGTAAAGGACATCATCATATACTACTGATTCTACCCAATTCCAATTTGGAGTTCCTAAGACTTCATTGTAAGACTTGATCCAAGCGGCAGGAATTCCTCCTGTCATTGCTTTCCTTGCTGCCATCCTATCATGGTTTCCTATACATACATCAGCTTCAGGGAATGCTTTATACCACTCAGCTACTTTAACAATACTTTTTTCAAGTTCTAGTCCTGCTGAATCACCATTTACATCTGGCTCATGATATGAGAAAGCGTGGTTATCTAAAATGTCGCCAATGAATATAACTTGATTACAATTGTAGGTTTCGTACTGCTCTATGCAAAATTCTAAATAACCATCTAAACAAAAGGGTTCATGCAAGTCCCCGATAACTAGGATGTTCCTAGCTTCGGTTTCTCGCATTTTTTTAAGTGCCACCATTTCATGTGGCTTTAATCTGAATCTATTATTTTGCACTATCAGCAATACCTTGACCTACTACTAAAGTAAGACAGGCATAAAATAGATTAGATGCAGTTGTTTCATCAACTCCTAAATAGCTTACTATTAAAGGAATTACAATACTACTTACTGCATACCAAAACTTCTTTGATTTTAACATTTGTCCGATTAGAAAATTTTTCATTGTTATTTATTTTTGATTAGTAAATTTATTTTAATTGTATAGCCAAAAAACATCTTGGTCTTTCTTGTTATCAACATCACAATGTATAAAAGTCTTTCCAATACCAATTCTAGTAATCCCAACTTCCATAAGTGCTTTTATCATTAATGCTCTATCCCCACTATTGTTGCAATGGATGTCAGCCGCGAATCCAAATTTATGTGATGAACCCCAACGACCCCCAACTTTGAGATTCCATTTTTCTGATCTGTAACCTGAGTTTATTTTAAAAGGAATACCTGCATTGCCACGAGCATAGTCAAGTTTTTCAAGAAAGTTTTTATCCATTTTTGAGCCAGAACCTACCTCATCTGGACTATCAAATTCTTCTAGTTTAAAGTATTTAAGGTTTATTGCACTCAAATTAGAGGTAATAGGTTTTATAGATTTTACATCCTTTGACTTCTTGAATAAACTCCTTACGAACTTCAGAAGCTTTTTCATCTTTTTTATGATATTTAGGATTGGTGCTATTGAGCTTTGTTTTTTTCATAAATAAAAAATTTATATACAGTAAATACTATTGCAAGTGTTAGAGAAACAAAAGTTAAAACCTCGTTGCAATCTGTTATGCTGAATCCAATAGCTGATCCGTTAGCTATCCCTACTTGTATTGTATCTCTTAGATGTGTCATTTTTATTTATTTTGGGCTTAGTTTCCAAGTAGGATTTCAGCTTAGTTATATTTATTGTTTTTGGTTTATAATGTTTCTTCATTAATTTCCTG
>Ga0098040_1000361_pt1 | contig 21024 bp, 21 predicted proteins | sample 7_EtaG_FD_75065 | JGI IMG/M metagenome (GOLD analysis project Ga0098040, IMG submission 75065) | Marine viral communities from the Subarctic Pacific Ocean - 7_ETSP_OMZ_AT15161 metaG | ecosystem: Environmental > Aquatic > Marine > Oceanic | place: Pacific Ocean | collected 2015-01-08
CAGAGCGTTCAAGGACCGTGTGAGGCTCCTGGCTACCGTGGCAGGCGTTCCCCCCTCCCTGGACCCAAAGGATGGCGTGAAGGTGCACTTACATGCATCCTGGAGGCTGCGCCAGAGGATTGACCTCGACAACGTGATCAAAGCGATCCTGGACTCGCTCTGGCTCAACGACCGTCGAGTGGTCGAGATCCAGGCCACATCAGCCGAGCACACCGGCAAGGAAACTGTACGAGTTTGGGTGGAACACCTTGACAGACCATGACATCAGCAGCGATAACGAGGGCAGGGAGGATCCAGCCTTCATCGCCTCCACTGAGCCGTGCCGAATCTGTGGGTCAGCCGACGCAACCCAGACGACCCGCTTGTACGGATCAGAGCGCCCGGCGCTGCTCTCCTCTCGATCTCCATTCCACCGCATCCCCTACTCCCTGATCACCGACCTCTGCCCCCACTGCGCCAAGCTCCTGGTGCCGGGGGTGGAGCGTTGCGGGATTCCCCAATGAGGCACAAAAAACCCCGCAAATCCAAGGGGCGACCAGCCAACCTCGTGGACGGCCCGCACCTACCGATCATGGGACGACCAACCAGACTCACCAAGGAAGCAAAGGATAAAATCTGCCGCGCTTTGCGCTTAGGTCTACCCATGGAGTCAGCCGCCGCACTCGCGGGCGTAAGGTCCGAGACCATTTATGGCTGGATTCGGAGGGGGAAAGCAGCAAAAGCGGGGGGTTACTCGCACTTTGTTCGCGCTGTGGAAGAAGCACTTACCGAGTTTGAAGCACGTAACGCCGCAATCATCAACCAGATGGCTCAAGGCACCGAGGCTGCAACCCCCGACTGGAAAGCGGCAATGACGCTCCTCGAGCGGCGCCGGCCACAGACCTGGGCCAAGACAGAGAAGCATGAGGTCACAGGCCAGGGGGGTGGTCCCGTCCGATACGAGATCATCCGCGAGGAGGGTGCCGACTGGCGCGACGCCATCGAGGTGAAAGCCGAGGTGGTTGAAGTCCCTACCAACGGAAACGGGAACGGGAATGGCAACGAGAACCACGAATAGCCACATCGTCTCCAGCTTGCTGCCCCTAGCGGTGGCTGTTGATAGCCTGGCCGAAGACCCGAAGAACGCCCGCAGACATGACCAGCGCAACCTCGAGGCGATCAAGATGAGCCTTGAGCGGTTCGGGCAGCAGAAGCCCATTGTGGTCCAGGATGGGGTGGTGGTAGCTGGCAACGGCACGCTTGCTGCCGCCAGAGCTCTAGGCTGGGAAACCATAGCCGTCACCGATACTGACCTAGAGGGGGCAGCGGTTAAGGCGTATGCGCTCGCTGACAATCGCACGGCAGAGCTTGCCTCTTGGGATGATATCCAACTGGCGGAGACGCTGGACGGGTTGAGACTGGAGGATGCCGATCTCGCTGTGGCGGCGGGCTGGTCACTTGACGAGGCTGATCGCTTGGTGCCCAACGACTTGGCCGATGTGGACGTGGACATCCCGGAGGTGCAGGAGGAGATCCACAGCGAGAGAGGTGAGGTCTACGAGCTTGGCCCGCACCGGCTAATGTGCGGGGACTCGAGAGCGCGGAGGACGTCGCCGCGCTGCTGGGAGGGGCGACGCCTAACCTCATGGTGACCGACCCGCCCTATGGGGTCAGCTATGACGCGATTTGGCGCGCCGACGCTGGGCTAAATGCCAGGACAGGCCCAAGAGTCGGCACCGTCACGAATGACGACCGGGCCGATTGGAGCGAGGCATGGGCGCTATTTCCAGGCGCCGTCGCTTACGTGTGGCATGACGCGACGGCGCAAGAGGTTCAGGAAAGCCTAAAGGCCAAGGGATTCGAGACGCGATCCCAAATCGTATGGGCCAAGACGCGATTCGCAATCGGGCGAGGTCATTACCATTGGCAACATGAGCCATGCTGGTATGCCGTCCGAAAGGGCAAGACCGCCGCGTGGGCTGGCGATCGATCGCAGACGACGCTATGGGCTATCCCGCTCGACGCTAACGTCGAGGGAGGGCACAGCACCCAGAAGCCGCTCGAATGCATGGAGCGACCGATTCGCAACCACGAGGGCGACGTCTATGACCCCTTCCTCGGATCCGGCACCACGCTAATCGCCGCCGCTCGCCAGGGGCGCCGCTGCTACGGGCTCGAGATCAGCCCAGCCTATTGCGACGTGATCCGCAGACGCTGGACCAGGTGGGCTGCCGCCGCCGATCAAGAGGTGGGATCTGGAGGACTGGAATGACCACCCCCGCTCACTGCCCCATCTGCCTCGCTGCCTTCGGGGTCTGCTCCCGATGCTCGAGGCCAATCCATCATGGCAGATCGCTCCCCCACAGCGGGTCCGGCCCCACCGGATTCTGCTGTGACTCAGAGGGGGAGGTGCGCTGTCTCTGCGGTCACCAGGTGGTCACCGGGGGCGTGTTCGTTGATTCCACGTTCATGGGCTGGGTGCGCGATCCGGTCCAGGTCCGGTGACCAAGCGAGTCTACCTTCCCAAGCCCCTGCCTCACCAGATGCCCGTTCTGGGATCCACGGCACGCATCAAGGTGGTCTGCTGCGGCAGGAGGTGGGGCAAGACCAAGGCCGGGCTTCTCGCCTGCGTGGAAGGTCACGGACCTCCAGGATGCCACCGTGGAGCAATCGAAGGGGGTACCGTCTGGTGGGTGGCGCCCAGCTACCCCATAGCCTCCATGATCTGGCGCGATCTCAAGCACTGCCTCAAAGAGGCCTGGAGCGCAAAGAACGAGGTTGAACGCCGGATAGAGCTCGATAGCGGGGGAAGCATCAGCGTTCGATCCGCCGACAACCCCGACAGTCTGCGTGGCGTAGGTCTCGATGGTCTCGTGATCGATGAGGCAGCATTCTGCCGGCAGGAAACCTGGACCGAAGCTCTGCGCCCGGCCCTCGCAGATCGGCAGGGCTGGGCCGTCTTCATCTCGACGCCATGTGGACAGAACTGGTTCCATGACCTGTGGGAGCGAGCACCAGCCACCGACGGCATGGAATCCTGGCAGCGCCCCACCAGCGACAACCCGCTGATTCCCAAATCAGAACTTGACGCTGCAAGGCTCGAGCTTGGGCCGTACACGTTCTCCCAGGAGTTTGAGGCGCAATTCGTTGCCCCGGAAGGCGCCCTCTTCAAGCGAGAAGACATCGAGATCATTGAGGGACGTGTAACGCGCATAGCCTCCAGGGTGCGGGGGTGGGATCTAGCCGCCAGCCTCACGGGCAAGCGCACCGCTGGGGTGCTCCTCGCCAAGACCCCCGAGCTACACACGTACGTGGTTGAAGATGTGGTGAAGGGGCAGTGGCTCCCAGGCGACCGGGACAAGATCATCCGACAAACCGCTGAAGCGGATGGCCTGGGAATCCCCATCAGAATCGAACAGGAACCGGGTTCAGGTGGCGTGGCACAGATCCATGCTATAGTGTCGTCACTGGCTGGATTCGATGCCAAAGGCGTACGCGTCACGGGTGACAAAATAACTCGAGCCGATCCGGTGGCGGCGCAAGCCGGCATCGGTAGACTCCAGGTTGTCCGGGGTGATTGGGTTGGCGACTTCCTCTCAGAGCTTGAGACGTTCCCTAGCGGTCAGTACCTCGACCAGGTGGATGCGCTCTCGATCGCCTTCGATCACCTCAAGAGTAGGGCGCCGGGAGCCGCTATCTCAGGATGGCGACCCAGGCCCGCAGCGGATGACTGGCGCAACGAGATCGAGATCACGGATGCAGCATTTACCCCTGGTAATTGGCGCGACGAGTTCCCGGAGTAACCAACATGGCCATGCCTAGCCTCCCGATCGTTGAAGGTCGGAACTTCAATGCTGACCTCTATAATCACGCGCTATCCAACGCATATCGTGTCTGGACCAGACTGTACGATCCTGCGTATGGATTAGCGCGTGATCCAGCGATCTACAGCAAGGTGCGGCGGGACGCGACTATTGCCCAGGCCATCGACACTCGCTGTCACATGGTCGCCTCGAGGGACTGGCATATCGAGGCCGGCGATGATTCGGAGGAGTCCCGCAAGGCGGCAGGAATCTGTGAGAAGCTCGTGAGGTCCATCAAGGACTTCTCTGAAGCCAGGCTCATCCTTGCCCAGAACGTGTTCCATGGCCGCGCCTATGCTTTCATCGAGGGTGACCGGCAGACGCGCACGTTCGGAGACGAGAAGCCACGCCGCTGGTGGATGCCCATGCGTCTCCGCGACGTGGACCCGCGCCGCATCCGATTCGTCCCCCACACTGAGCAGGACGAAGACGGCAAGCAGCGTCTCTGGGTCACCCAGGAGATGTGGAGCGTGGTGCGCCAGGACTACGAAGAAATCACCCCCGCGCACCAGAAGCAATTCATCAGCATCATTCGGCTGAACCAGGAAGCCAACCTTGGCTACGGCTTCCCCCTCATGGATTCAATCTACTTCCTCTGGTGGATGAAATCCATTTGCTGGCGCGAGGGCTTACAGGGCCTGGAACGCTGGAGTCAGGGCGTGGTGGTCGGCAAGGTGGATTCCTTGCGCGAGGGTGGAGTGGGTCGCACCAACGACGACATCCGAACAGAGCTCTTCGACAGCCTCCAGTCCATGCGCTCCCGCCACGTCCTGGTAGTGGACAAAGAGACCGATATCGAGGTCAAAGAAGGTGGCGGCGCCGGCCACTCCATGGTGATGGACTTCATCAAGTACATGGATGACAAACTTCTGGCTCTGATCCTGGGCAGCGTGCTTCCATTCGGCGGCGGAGACGGTGGAGGATCCTACGCCAGGGCTCGCGTGGAATCTGACACCAGTTCGGGCGTGATCCAGTACGACCGGGACAAGCTCGATGATGCGTTGACCGATGATCTGATCCAGTTGGTGTGGGAGCAGAACTATGCCAACTTCGCCGCGTTGGGGCTTCAAGGCGCGACCATTCCGAAGTTCGTGACCGACCTCTCCATCAAGAGCGATCCCGCCCAGGCAGCGGGGATCATCACGCAACTGGCCCAGGCTGGTCTCCCCATGAAGCTCGAGGAGGTATATTCCAAGGTTGGTATGACGATGCCCTCCGAAGAGGATGAGATATTCGAGGCGCAACCGCAGGGACCAGGGCAGATGCCCGAGGGCTTGCCCTTCACGGCTAAGACACTCTAAGGAACCACCCCATGACCACCCCACGCATCATCTACGCGAAGCACCTGGTCGCCAGCCCGGCGCACTATCCCCAGCTTGCCAAGGGTGAACCCTGCAAGAAGGGTGAGACTGCGGCTAAGAGTGGATGCACGCCCGCGAGTGGGAAGGGAGGGGGTGTTGGGAGTGACTGGCGCGTTACGGGCGAAGATCCCCACTGGACGGGGGGACCGGCCTACAAAGAGCCCCCCGACGACCCAAAGATGAACAGCGCATGGGAGAAAGCTGTCTCCAGCCCGGAGGACTTCTCGCGGGAGGAGTTGCTGAATCTCCTATCCTGGAATGAGAGGTGGCAAGAGGACTACTCCGACGAATCTATGATCGAGGAGTTCGGCAAGCCATTGACTCACGCGGATGCCGCCGAGATGATCCGGGAGCTTGAAGCGGAGGGTGGGGGGGGAGCCAAGGAACCCCAGCCCGCGCCAGCGGGGGGTGGGGGGGAGTGGACAAAAGATCGCGTTAGGGCAGAAGAGGCGCGATCAGAGTCCCCGCAGGCAGCACAGAAAGCCTCCGATTCGGCGGAAGGTAAATGGTTGCCTAAAATCAGGACTCTTGACCATCTAATCAAAGCGGGATGGACCATTGAGAATGAGGCGGCGTCTCTTGAGAGGGAAAACGCTGAGAAGATAAAAGCCGGAAGATTTGACCAGATAGATTTTGATGAAATTGTCAGGGTTAACTCGGAAACGCTATTCATTCGTAATTGGATGAAGGAACACAAAGAGAAAACCGGAGGGTTGGGAGACTATGAACCTGATCAGATTCCTCTGAATCCTCTAGTGAGCTCTCCATCGCGCATCATGGGATCCTAGCCACGATGCCCGTCCAAACCCCAGTAGACGATCAGCTAGCTCTGCTCCATCGCTCTGCCGCTCTCTTCACGGAGGCTATGCGCGATGTGATCGATGCTCACCTGGCGAACGACGTGAGCCGGGAGCGAGTAGCCACGGAGCAGCTTGCCGAATTACTGGGCCACACCATGACGCTCTCCAACCTGCTTGGCCGGCGCCGCACGCTGCTCCAGTACGATGAGATGGTCAAGCGGAACGAGCCCGACGAGGGAATCAAGGGTGTGCTGACCTTCACCGCTGAAGACATCGTAAAAGATACGCCCATCATGCGGCTCCCCTTCATGGACGCGATCCGTCAACTCCAGAGCCGCTATCCCGCAATCGCTCGAGGATACAAGCAGGTCCAGGAGCTCTATCAGGGGCGCCGGGCGTTTGCTCTGGCAAAGCACTCCGTTCTCGAGACCACCAGGCGCGTCCAGAAGCACATCGTCAAGCTGATGCGCGAGGGCGCAACGGAGATCCAGGGGAGCAAAAAGCTATTCACGCAGGCTCTCAAAGAGGGCATGGAGGGGTGGACCCAGAGCTATGCCGATGTGGTCTACCGGACCAACCTGACCAATTCGTTCGCCAGCGGCACGGTAGACATGGCGCGGGATCCAGATGTGGCTGATGTGATCGTGGGCATGGCTTACGAAACGGTGGGAGATGGGCTGGTGCGCCCGAACCACGCCGCAGCCAACCGCTTCATTGCCTCCACGCATGACCCCATCTGGCAGCGTCTGACCCCGCCCCTGGGTTATAATTGCCGGTGCGCCCTTCGCATGGTGGACAAGTGGGAAGCCGAGAAAAAAGGCTTGCTGGCGCCCAGCGGAGTGATGAGGCAGTGGCGACCGCCCAACTTCAATCGAGCAGGTCCAGATCCCGATTTCACACCAGGAGCAGCGACATGACCACCGACAAGACCAGGTTGAGCGTTGACCTGTCCCCGATCATGTTCGAGGCTCTGGGGGAGCGAGCTAAGGAAGCGGGACAGACCAAGGCTGCGGTGGTGCGTTCGGTTCTCTGCGTGGAACTCAAAGAGCACATGCGCGATGCGGCCAAGAAGAAATCCAGTCAGGACGTGAGTAATTCTTGAGGACTAGCGCCCAATAACGTAGCCCGCCCCTTTCGCGATCCCAGCCTCTCTGCTATTCAGGGAGCGATGGCGAAACCCCCCAAAGACGACGACTGCATCAGCCGCAAGATTGGCATCCACAAAAAAGAGGGGATGCCCCAGGATCAAGCTGTGGCTGTCGCAATCAAGAAATGCAAGAACTCCGCCGGAGGATACAACTTCTCCGAGGCCGACGATGGCATGTATGTCATTCATGACGTGCCGATCATGGCGGAGGTGCCCAGGGGCGAGAAGGGCAACCGCAAGCGTGTTGGCAAGTCCTGGATGGTCAAGGCTGTCCTGAAGGCCAAGAAGCGATTCCGTGAGGACGGGTACAAAGCTCCGCTCCATGTCGAGCATCACGGCAAGAGCGAGACCCGATCCGCCGGATTCGTGCGCCCCACAGCGGTGCGCCAATTTAAATACGAAGGCAAGCCCGTTTACGCGATCTTTGCCGATCTCGAGGTCACGCCCGAGATCCTGACTGAGATCAAAGAACGTCGCCTGCCGTATCGAAGCGTGGAGATATTCACCTGGGACAAGCCGGAAATCAACAGCCTGGCACTTCTTACGACAGAAGTTCCCTTCTTCCGCTTCGATGTTCTCACGCTCAATGACAAGCCAGAGGAGCCCGAGCGGTTCCAGGCGGGACCGGTAAGCGTTTGCTCCCGACCCGACACCAACGGATGCCGCGCCATTCTCTTTTCATTTAAGGGGTATGCCATGCCGGAAAAGGACATCAAGAAGTTCGATGACGAGTCTCGCGCCGAACGCGCTGATGTGGATCGCTACGAGTATGAGGAAGGCAAGAAAGCAGGCGAGGACGAGAAGCACGATCTTCAGGACCGTGACGACGAGATCCTTGACCTTCTTCGCCGCATCCTCGAGGCAGTTGGCGGAAATGGTGAGGACGAGGTTGAGGAGATCACCGAAGCGGAGGTGGTTGAGGCTCCCGTCGAGCAGTCTGCCCTGGCCGCGCTGTCTGGGAAGATCGCTGCTCTCGAGGCCCGCGAGCGTAACCGCGCCAACGACGAGAGCGGGCGGAAGATCGTGACCCAGGCCATGATGGAGATCGCCGCCTGGGATCCAGACCGAAGCACGCGCCAGCACCTGACAGAGCTCGTCAAGCTCAGTGCGAATCCAGAGAAGACAGCGGCTCAGTTCGTGGCGTCGTTCAAGACTTCGGTCCCCAAGAAGCCATTCCGCACCCTCGAGGAGTTTGATGCTTCCATGGGTGGTGGTGGCGACCATCCTGACGTTCTCCGATTCGCGGAGCGTGGGCCGGATGCCCTGGATGCGGCTCGTGAGGCATCTACTCAGTACGACGACCTGATTGAGCGCGGGATGATTACTGGCACCCGCGAGAACTTCATCGAAACCCAGATCAACGCGGCTAATGGCGACATCGCCCGGAGGTAATAATGGCTCTTACCGCTGATGCCTTTTATGAGACTTCAGTACGCGGTCTGGAAGCTACTCCAGCCGCAAACACGGTGCAGATTTTCGCTGGCGCACTGGTCGCGATCAACGCGGCTGGATTCGCGACCAACTGGGGCGACGTTGCTGGAAACACATTCGCGGGGCTCAACACCCGTGACGTTACGGGTGACACCGCCGCAACTCCTCCGCCAGAGGCAGAGGTTAATGTCTCAGGTGTTCACCTTAAAAAAGTATCCGTGGCGACGGTTGCCTCGCAGGCTGATTGCGGTGCTCTGGTTCACGCAACCGACGAGAACACCCTCACCTTGGTGGCGGGCGCCAACGTCGAAGCCATCGGTCAGATCACCCGGTATTACCAGGGAACCATCTGTGATGTTCGCCTGTTCATCCCGGCTGAGTATCTTGGCCTCTAGGCCGGAAAGGAAGCGACCGTGCCGAATCAAGTAATTGCTGCCAATACTTTAACCGCTGGCCTAAGAGCAACGTTTGCAGACACTTACAAGATGCAGTATGAGGTAATCCGCTCGCGTCTTGGCAATGTCATGGAGCTTGGTCTTGCGTCAGACAAGTTGACTGAGATTTACGGTTACTTCGAGAGTGCTCCCCCGGTTCGCAACTGGAAGCGCGGCGATACCATCTCTGCCGATGAGTTCGGATCGCGTCAGTTCAGCGTGACGAATCTCGACTGGGGAATCCAGGTCAACTGGATGGAGCAGGATCGGCAAGACGACCTCACTAAGTCGCTCCTTGATCGCGCCCGTGATGCTGGGCGCTCATTCGCGGCTCTTCCAGAGCGCGTTTTCTTCCAGATCCTTCGTGGTGTAGTGGACAATGATCTGCTCCCCGCAATTCCAACTGCCCCTGATGGTCTCGCGATGTACGCAGCCAACAGGTTCGGATTAGTTGCGGGAAATATTGCCCCTGGCACTGGGGCGACCACAGCCAACATCCGCACCGACTTCTTTACGGGCGTGGAGCAGATCCGAGCGTTCCAGGACACTCAGGGGCAGCCCTTGTGGCCAGACGCTGTCCTTGATGGACCTGGCGGCTGGACCTGCGTGTATCCGCTGCACATGGATCAGCAGTTCCGTGAGGTTTTCATCCAGTCGAGAACTGCCGACACCAACGCTGCTGTCACCAATATCATCCTGGAGTCTGGACTGAAGGTGAATCTGTGGGCGACCCAGAGACTTCCAGCCGGCAACAACGATTGGTATCTCTTCGCGCCGACGCCTCAGAAGTCTCTCTTCCAGCAGGTTCGTATGCCTGTCCGTGAGAGCTTTGCTAACTTTGACAACAGCGACCAGGTGCGCCAGACCAAGGTTGAGTATGTGCAGTGGGACAGCCGTGAGGGCTATGGATTGACGCTGCCCTACCAGACCGTAACCATCAATAACTAGAAATCATCCCTGTCATCCTTGCTGCCCCGGAGCGTAACCAGACGCTCCGGGGTATCCGTTAGCCGGAATGGAGAAAACCAATGACCTCACCAGACCCGCAGGGAGCCGCTGTGGCTGACGTTGACACCCAACCAACCCAGAGCCAGGCGCAGCCCAAGAAGAAGCGCGGGCGCCCCCGCAAGAACCCTGTTGATGACTCCAAGCTAGATCCCGTTCCGGTGGCCAATCTGCCCAAAGATGAGAAGCCATTCGCCAGCGTGATCAAGGCCACGGGCTCCATCGCCATCGACCCCACCGCTGGGGCGGATGTGCCCACCTTCCCAGTATTCATGGGAGTCAAGGATGGGTGCCCCTACGCCAACATCCAGGCGGGCGGTAAAGAGTTCAGCCATCACACCGAGATCGTGGAAGCGGATAGCTCCGGGATCACCAACCGCACCAAGCAGCGCGGGAAGGTGACTGACCTCACTCGAGCCGAGATCGAGAACGTGGCGGCTGCCGTTGGGCGCAAGGTGCTGCGGATGCGCGGTCACTCGCCTCTGATCCTCGATGTAGGCAATCCTCACTACCGGCCACACAACGAAGATGAGCCCCTGGGCAAGTCTTTGTACATGCAGATCATGACCGACAGGATGCCCCACGATTGGCGCGAGCGTGACCCGGAGGTGATGGCGTAGCCCATGGCGTCACCAACTCAGACCGAAGTCCAGAACCAAATCAACAGGGTCACCGATATCCTGAACAACCTGCTGCAGTACGCAGGGGTCACCGCGTTGACCAATTTCCTGGATACTGAGGACACCCTGGTACAGGGTTTGGAAACCAACTATGGGCCTGAGTTGCTCTCTGCCGTCCAGGGATTCAGGAACCAGTTGAACGGAGCCATGGAGTCTGCCGGCTCCATGATGACTCCCAATTTCACGGACATGGGCATGGTGATCGATTGTCCCGAGAAGGACATCCAGACCATCTTCACTCGGCTGTATGATCAGATGTCAGACTCGGCCTTGGCTGTCCAGACCCGCGACATCACCTACGGTGCGGTGGCGGCTGGTGGCGCCAATGTTGGAACCGGGACCATCTTCCGCCTGAATACCGATGAACGCGGTTTCGACATTGAGAATTGCACGCCTGAGCTCAAAAAGGCTGAATGTGTGGCTGATCGCTTTTCAGGCGCTAGCGTTCAGGAGGAGGTCTTCAGCCTGCTGGGGAGCGATGCCGAGCGTGATCGCCTGAAGATCACCGGGAGTGGAGCCGTCTCCACCATTCGCTCCATGAGCGCGAGAGACAGCCTGGTGGGCAACGCCAGCTTCACATCGTTCTCCGGGACCATCGCGGTGCCCACCGCCATCACCAACTGGACCCCGACCAATATCGCCAACTTCGAGATTGACCAGACCAACTTCTACCGCACGGATCCCGCCGATGGCGGAAACCCCGCATCCCTGAAGTTCAAAGACAATGACGACGTTGAACAACTCTGGAGCGTGCGCAACATCACGCTGAATCCAGCGGTGCCTTATTGGTGCTCGATCGCGTACAACAGGCAGGTGGGCGGTGCGGATGGCACGCTGGAACTCACCTTCGGCGACCAGACGGTGAACGTGGTGCTAGCCGCCCAGGTTGGCTGGAATCTCCTCCAGATCCCCCTGGGGACTCAGAACTGGATGCGTACCTTCAACTCAACCACCCCCACGCTCAAGATCGAGTTGACCGGGCGCACCGTTGGGACGCTACTGGTTGATGATGTCATCTTCACGCCATTCACGTTGTTCGATGGGCTCTACTACCAGTGCATGGGCGCAACCACCCCGTTTCTGCTGGATGACAGCTTCTCCTGGACAGACACAGAGGTTGGCAGCATCAATCAATACTGGTTCTATCGAACCTTTGGGAGATATTTGCCTCACGGAACGGGTGGAGCGGTTACCTGGGCAGACCCCTGATGGAGGATTCTCATGCCTCTCACCGCAGAGGTCACAGCCCGATACGGCGCTCAGTACCTCGTAAATTTAACCAACCCGTCACTGCCATCGGCCACCGTCGTTGATGCGGCTCGCCTGCTAGCGGCGTGCACGGACACGGAAGCCGACTTCCCCATCTATGCCGGGGTGACCTGGGACGATAGCGCCGTTACGAACCCCACGCTATTTACACAGCATATAGCCGTGGCCGTTGAGGGCGTCATCGCCAAGCTGGCGATTCGGACCGGTACCGGTGGGCAGTACGCCACCAACCTCCATGACGTATACATCGGCAGGTTGCGTGACCTGGCCCTGATCGCTGGCAGAAATCGCGTTCAGCCCAAGACCGATGGGCTTCTGATCCCAAGCTCCGAGCAGAAGCAGAACGAGACGGTTCGACCAGACTTTGACCGTGACCGATTCCGTGACCTCATCCCCGACAGCCCTCCCGACTAAGGATGAGACATGGAACGCCTGGAGCTCGAACTTAGCAGCGGAACGGCACGGTTCAAGAACGTCAAGGTTCTGAGGGATACCCTCGAGGATCCCCAGAAGCTGTTGAAGAAGATTGGCGTGATCATCCTCGCGTCTTCTCAGCGAGCGTTCCAGGAGCAGCGCCTCGGCTCGTTTCTCTGGAAGCCCCGATATCCCAACCAGAAGGCGCCCAAGGTGAACATTGCCGGGGCTCTCGCCCTGCTCAATGAAGGCAAGATCCCCCGGCAGGGAAGTGTGATCTTTCAGGATCGTCCAGCCCTCAAGGGCCAAAGCCAGTCGCTGAGAAAAAGTCTTGCGAAGAACAACGCTGAAGCCATGACGATGGTGGGACCGTTCACCATTGAGGTGGGGTCCAATCTTCCCTATGCAGACAACATGCAGTTTGGCATCAAGAGTTCTCAGCCCGTGACGGACACGGCTAAGAAGACGCTATCCAAATGGATGAAGAAGCTCCGCCGGAAACGTCGCAAGATTGCCGATTATGATCGCTCTACCAGAACCTGGGTTCCCAAGGGTACCGGGCCGAAGAAGAAGCGAAAGCGGAAGAAGAAAGAGCCGGAGAGGATCAGGGCCGGCAAGGTGGGAACAGCCAAGCGCAAGCCGCAGACGACTGCCAGCGGAAAGTCCAGGCTCCCCAAGGAATCACTGAGCGGGGAGTCCCGCAAGGCGTTCCGTCAGGTATCCAACCAGATCAACATCACCAGCAAGCTGGCGTTTCTGTTCGGCAAGGACACGCTAATCACCACCCCCATAGCCAGGCCATTCATTGGAATCACCAAGGAAGTCGCGGCTGACATCCAGGAAACGGTAGAGAAGGCATTGACCAGTGGGCGCCGCTAACGTAGGAGATGTCCTTAAGCTGCCGGGAAGGCTTTGCGCCAACCCCACGGACCTGGATCTGGACTTCCCCCACGGGGGCACGGCTCTGGGTCTGACCAGGGCAGCGGAGTTCCGATTCGGGATCAAGACTGCCCTGGTGACGGCAGAGGAATGGGGTCAACAGCCCGTCGAGGCTGTTTATGCGGGAGATGTATCGGTGTTTGGATGTGTCCTGCGCGAATGGGACAATGATGCCGTTTCGGCCATTTTCGCCAATACGGGAGCCGGAGCCATCAGCGGAGACTCCACGATCCTGGGGCGCGTCGATGGGGTTGGCGTCAACCGTGCTGGATACCTCATCTCGAATCAATCCCTGGTTCTGCTGTTCTCGCCCCGATCTGTGGATCGTCACCCCATGATCCTGATCCGAAAAGCCCTGCCAATGCCCGACGAAACCGCCATGATCCAGGCGTCACTGGCCCAGGAGTTTGGCATTGGGGTGGTGTTCCAGGCGATACCAGACGCCACGGATCGCACCTACGACATTGGGAAGCGGGAGGATCTGACGCTGTGATTGATCGCTTCATCCTATCCACTGGCATCGTGGCTTGTGATCAGGAGTTCGATGCAGATGCCGTCGAGATCCTGATTGCCCACGCTGAAGCCTTCATCAGAGCCGGGGGACATTTATCTCTATCCGACTGGGAGGGTCTATCAGAGGACAGCAAGGGAGCATTCGTCGCTGCCGGCAATGCCGTGGAGCGTGATCGAGCGTTCATGCTGTCCACAGCGTTCCAGAGCCGGAACCATGCGCTTCACATCGCAGCAGAAAACGATGGAGGCGCGGAGTTGGTTTCTGAGTACCTCCGAGCCGTTATGGACGTAGCTGAACAGAAGTTGCGAAACGGAAAGCCCATCAAACTGTGAACACCTGGCAGATTCTCCAGCAACTGAGGTTCAAGCTCCTCGCACGCAGGTGGGAGGATGCCGTGGCTAATCAGAACGTGTTCCAGGAGTCCAGCGTGATCATCAGCGTGGGAGGGGATGAAGCAGCGATGGCAACGCTTATCACCCCCACCTGCGTCATCCAGCCTCTGGGGGCATCGTCAGATCCATCGCATGACGAAGAACCCGACCTGATCATGCAGAGCATCAATGTTCGCGTGACGGTGACGGTGCCGGGTGATCCCTTGGGCGAATACTCGCTGATCGGTGGTGGTCGCCAGGATCAGGGGGATTCCAGGGGCAGGGGTCTGCTCGAGGTCGAGGAAGAGATCCTAGGCGCAATCGGAGAGCTCAACACGATTGATGGCGTGGTGATATACAATCGGGCGAAGTCCGAGGCCCAGGCAGAGCTTGACGACAACGACCGATACACGGCAATGAGAGCCTATTCATTCGAGGCTTTGACTAGCGCCTCGAGGTTCTATCCCCCGGCTGAGAAGTTCGCTGCCGTGGATGCAGGGGCAGCGGGAGACGCTGATCTAACCTGGATTCCAGCCCCCATCAGATTCGACTCTCGCGGTGTTCGTATTCTAAGGGTGGCTGGTGCCGTCCCCACCCTGGACCCTGCTGACGGTGGGGCCGTTGTCGTGCTCGACGGTAGCGCGTTCCCTGCGCCTGCTGGGGCTATTACAGACTCTCCGGGCGCCGGTCAGTGGTCCTGGACTATCTGGATTACCTTTGATGAATGGAATAGCGGAACCACGGAGAGGTTCAGCGATCCGAAGACCTCCACGGTGACGGTGACCTAATGGCAACCTCACTCCAAGACGCGAAGATCCAGGTAACGCTTGACACCAAGGAAGCTGAGAGGGCGCTTCGGAATCTGGACAAAAAGGCAGAAATTGAGGTGGACCTTACCAGCAAGATGAAGCTGGAAGATCCCAGGAAAAGAAAAAAGGGACTATATCAGAGGTTCATGAGGCATCGACTCCAGCCGACGGTGGGGGGCGTGGCGGCAGCGGCTGGCGCGGTGGGGGTGGGGGCTGCTGCCGCTGGGGTTGCTGCATTTAAGGGCGCAGAGTTTGGGCTTCCAGCCATCACCAGCATCGTTGCAGCGGAACTTGAGAAGGCAGCGGAAAGGGGGGGGGAAAGATCAGAACAATTGGCAGCAATGGTAAAGGCGTTTGATGAGAAGGTGTCTGCGTTTTCTCAGAAACTTAGCGGGATCAGCAATGAAGTATTCTCAATCAAGGATGCCATGAGTGCCGTTTCAACGGCAGCCTCCCTTCAGGCGGGGGTGGGGGTGCCTCTCAATGTGGATTTCTTTACCGATCTTGGATTAAGAAACTATGACATTTCTGTAGTTCAAGGAGGTCTAGCGGCTGAAGTGAAAAAGGTGGCTCAAAAGAATGTGGGAAGATTCGTGGCTGGGGGGATGGTTGACGCAATCAGGTCAGGAATGTAGATGGCTTCTGTAACTAGAGAATTAGTGATCAACTACGGGGGCTTCATTGTTGGGGGTGCCGCTGCCCCTGGCAGCGAACGTCTCATTGATGGCGCTCTCCGCATTGATCGCAGTTTCACAGGGCTGACGGTCAGCTTCGATTTCGTTATCTCCCAGGCGACAGAGGCGAACTTTGCCGCCGAGGTGGCCATCTGTGAGGTAGCATTTCGGGATCCATTTAGGGATCTAACCATCAGCCAAGGGGCCGCTACGCTCATCGATTGTCGGCCTAGCGCAAACACAGGATTGAACACACAGCCCAGCATCACGAAGAGTGATCATCAAGCCGACACCGGAAGATCCAGGCGCTATAGCGTCACGATTGACGCGGAACTCCCCGCTGACAACTCCCCCACGGTGGGCATCCGAGAGTCCACCATCAATGTGGCATTTTCGCCCGCACGCAAGCGCACGGTGACGATCTCTGGGGTGGTGACGGCGGAGGGGGGATCAGAGGCTCGAGCGAAGTACACCGCAATCATCGCTGCCTACACCACCGCGATCCTCACAGCCCTGGGCGGGACGTACGAGCTAGGCGAAGAGCCCACCACGGAAACGGACTTCCAGGATAAGTTGATCAGCTTCTCCAGGGTCTTTGATGAGATCATCTTCAGCCAGGCCGGATCAGCAGATGATGCGCGGATCATCCGGCAGCAACTCACCATCACCCGCAACCAGGTGGCGCCGGGAGACACCACGGGATCCAACGCGGTTCGACTGATCGAGCTTTCCGCTACCTACGCTGCCTGGATCGATAAAGACGAGACTCAAGACCTGTCCGGGGTGTGGGATTCGATCAAGGTATGGGTCTATGCTCAGATTGCGGATGTGTTCGGGGCGGGAGCCATTGCGGTGACCTCAGTGGCGCCCCAGTATGCCTTCGATGAGAATCGCATCTCAGCCACCATTTCGGCTGTGGGAGCAAGCTCGACGGGGCTTCTGGAGCATCGCGAAACCGTTCAGATTGAGGATGTGGTGGGGAACGTCCTGGTTCCGGTCTGGAGCGGAAACGCCCTGGGCAAGTACCTCTATCAAGGCCCAAGCACCACCAAGAAGACCACCACCATCATCGAGAAGGAAGTTGCCGGGTCAGTTCCGACTGCCGCTGACGCTGGAAGGGCTGGGAATCGCCTTACCAGTCGATTGAGCGGAAGGGTGGGGGGAGCGCCTAGCGCACGCAGGCAGCGCGTTCTGGATCGCTTGGCCGCTCGAAACCAGCCAGCCAACTCAGGTCCAGAATCCTCCGGTGGAGGAGGTCAGCCCGAGTACATCTTGATGTCAACCAACACCAGCACAACCCCGCTGACCCTGGGAACCGACAATCAGACCATTGACATCGTTGAGCGCACCACCGTGACCGTTGAAGAAGGTTACGTGCAGGTGATTGCCGCGACTCCTGCTCCTTCAGAGCAAACGGAGACGGGTTAATGGGAGAAGCTCCCACCACCAAGGCAACGCTAGGCGGATTCCCGCTGCTGGGATCATCGGTGGTGACGTGGGAACTCATCGATGGAGTGATTCCGTACACCACCACGGTGGAGATGGATCCAGGCAGCGCGGCTGAGTTGATGAAGGTGGTGGATCCAGGCAACATCGTGAAGCCCACCACGCTTAGGATTGAGAGCGGTGGTCATGTCGCGGAGTTTCAAAAGATCTATGTGATTGGGTTGCGACCGAGCTCCAATCCATTCATCACCCGCGTCATGCTGGCTGATCGTAGATGGCTTTGGAAGTACGCTCACATTGGACCGCGCCGCTACAACTGGCGCCGCAATGTCTCCTTCAAACGCCTCGAGGCCATTAATCGCGACAGCCTGATCAATGACGTGATTGAGGATGTATGGTATGCGCCATGGTCTCTTCCAGATGGCGGCTCAGAACAGTCAGCGGATGCAGATGTCTCAATCTGGAAAGCCAGCGAGATCCTTGACAACGTCCTGAAGTCGGTGGTGGATTTCGAGTTTCTGTACAACGGTGAATCAGTCAAGATTCGCCCAACACCGGGCCTTGACGAGATCCCTGTTGAGAATCTGCTGCTGGATGGGTCTGCCGATCAACAGATAGCTCGCACCCTGGGCTTCCTTCCGCAACTGGGAATCTTCATCGATGAGACGGGGCGCATCTGTCCTTATCGGAAGTTCACTGGCGAGGAGAAGAAGCTATACAGAGACCTTGGAGGAACTAAGGGCGAGAAGATTGGGGAAGGTCACATTGGGCTGGTGGACAATCGCCTGGTGCGCCCGAGGGCCGTCAATGTCTGGTTCACCATCGAGGCAGAGCTTCGCTTTGATTTCCTGGGAGACGAGGGACGCACCACCACGAATATTTTCGATGATCCTCTTGATAGAACAATGTTCAACGTCTTACCGAGTCCAGACTTCGAGTCTCCCGTCACCAAGAAGCCCGCCGGCACATGGATTAAGTTTCAAGACGCTATCTCCGAATGGAAGCAAGATGGGTCACAAGTAGCCAGGTATTTCAGCTTTCAGTTGATGCGGCGTGCCTTCTGTCCGTTCCTGGACATCTGGGGAGCGGTGAGAAATGCAGGACTTCAAGACCCCGATGTGAATTGGGGCGCCAGGGTCAATGGATGCTTGCAGCACTACAGGAGAACATTCCAGCTTCATCCCAAGTGGTGGAGCAGGATTCTCAGCATTCACGCCAGGCGCGTATCGTTGATCGATAAGGAAACTGGATCAACAGCGCCGGCGGGAGTTTGGGCTGATTTCTGTAGGCTCGGTACCGAGCGGAGCTTCTTCCGGTCCATGAATGCCGGCAGCACTGGGGGAAATAGGGGGAATATACCCTATTGCATGAATTACAAGAGCTACCCTGCCGGATCTCCGCAAATTATACCGGTGGGTGATCCAGCATTTCTGTTCTCAATCACCAAAGAGCCCCAAGCAGAGGCTCGCGTCACTATCCTGGACAAAGAACAGGGGGTGATCGCTGTTGACTACTTGCCCGATGTGAGAGGCATATACGAGACAGTACTGCCGTCGATGATGCAGTTCCCTGGGTCTGCCTTAGATTCCGACGGGAGACCCCTCGAGGCTGGTCCGGGAGCGGAGGTTATTAACAGAGAATTGCCATTCACTTTCGATGCGATAACCAAGGGAATGTCAAATAGCGCCAGCAAAAAGATACCAGAACTCAGCGAGGATCATCGCGTGGCTGTGGTGCTGACGGCAACTCCAGCCGTCTGGAATCGCACTCAGTTCCAGGTGCCGCATGGCGACTACACCGATAACACCCTGTACAAGGTGACTATCGATTCCACTGATCAAGACCTGAAGCACAGAATGAACTCTGGAGCCAGCGTGGAGGGCATCTCCCTTGGTCTTGACCAGGCGCATGGTCCAGAGATGAACGTCAGGATAGGCCCAGGGGTGGAGGTGGCGAAGGTTGCCTGGGTTGATAGCCGCTTCGTTGACATCCAGAAAATCTTCGGAATCCATGAGGATGGCGACCCGACAAAACCCCCCAATCTCAAGGATCTAGTTCTCAATGACGGATTCGGTGACGAGAAAGGCGCCAGCCTGCGGCAAATTGCTCTGGCTGTGGCGTCGTCAGTCTATGCCGAGTACGCCAATCACCTCGAGGGCAGCGCATCGTTCGGATTGGTCCCAGGAGTTCAGCCCACGGGTTGGATGGACTCTGCCGGCTATGAGCTCTCCACCACCGGGGAAGGCTCTGTGAAGCTAGACATGCCCACCAAGGTGGAGAAGATCGATATGGACATGTTCATGGGGCCTTCTACCAAGGCGACCATCGCCAAACTCGTGAGGCCCGACTAATGTTCATTGGCGACAGCAGAAGGCCAAGCGGTCCAGGCGTTCTTCCGCTTCAGCACGAGAACTACGAGGCTGGCGAATGGCCGCTCTGGAATCGGTCCAGCATCTTGGCTGTTCGCCTGGTGGGTCGATTTGACAACGACGGTGGAACGTCAGACGCTGGAGAGCTTGGCTGGTGGGAAGAAGATCCCGAAACCCGAGGCGATGTGATCGGGGGCATGAATTGGCCTCGATCCAGCCGCGAGATCAGTGCCTGGCGCTTTGCGTGGCCGGTCAACACCACAGAGGAGCAGGGTGACGCCGCTGAGACGGGAGATCAGAGTAGACCACGGGGATCGGCTGGAAAGGCAGGAGACAGGCCCAAGGCTATCCAGGCAGGCAAGGTGGGAGGAGGGAGCAAACAGCAGAACGCTGGGAAAATCACGGTCAAGTTCGTGCCCCCTCCAAACAACAAAAAGCCCAACGTCCCAGGCTCAAAAGAAGCTGGAGGCGCCAAGGGCAGCGACGGCGCGAGGGTGCCAACCAGTTCGGCGGGGGGTGGTGGCTGCGAGGAGCTTACCGACGAGCACGTCATCCCGGTGCGTCATGATGACTGGTCCAACGATGACCGATTCGAGACCATTGAGTATCAATCACCCGAGGACGATGAGGGCAAGCGACTGTGGCCCAAGTTCCCCTACGACTGGAAGGGGATCGTTCTCCAGGCAGACCACGAGGACGAACAGGAAGAACTGTTCTATCCCACTGATCCACGCTTGCTGGCCGTTCATTGCCATGGCGACAAGGAGATGGGCTCCCTGGTCTGTGACATGGCGGCAGGGTTCAAGGTGGACGCGAACCGGATGGCGCGGCTTCAATCGGCCTTCCGTGTCACGCCGAAGGTTTCCGGGTGTGCCGTCAACTCCACTGAGCCAATCATTGCCTGGAACATCGGTGACACCGGATGCAAAGAGGGCCTGGGAGGGCTGATCTGGGAGCAGGACAGCGGAGCGGCTGGCGGATCGACGGTGGACGGAAACGCGAACACCCGACCCACCACCGGAGCACCTGGAACCAAAGACCCCAACACATCGGTTAGCGTCAGCCGCTTCGGGAGCACAGATAGTGGAGGCGGCGGAGGCGGCGGAGGATCAAGCACCACCACCGGAGGCGGCGGCTGCCCGTCTGGAGTCATGGGCCACGTCAGCCAGAGACGGTCTGGGCCGCTCGAGCTCGATTGCAATGGCAACCACCGCATTGGAAGCGACGAAGATGGCAACCCGATATTTTCGGCGCATCTGAGTTTAAACAGCTACTTCACCTTTCCCGGCGGCACCTTCGATGGACCCCTGGCCCACAACGGCAAGTGGCGCAAAGATCCCGATGAAGCGCCATTCGACACGTTCGTCTTTTTCGAGTACGACGATTCGCTGCCTCATCCATTCGTGTGTGGCGCGAGGCTAGGCAAGCATCGCTGGCGTTCGCAAGCCTGGAGGTTCTGGACCAGCAACCCGCCGCCCCAGACTCCGGGTGGCCCCATCACCGATGCTCCACCAGCAAC
>Ga0098040_1000363_pt1 | contig 20981 bp, 23 predicted proteins | sample 7_EtaG_FD_75065 | JGI IMG/M metagenome (GOLD analysis project Ga0098040, IMG submission 75065) | Marine viral communities from the Subarctic Pacific Ocean - 7_ETSP_OMZ_AT15161 metaG | ecosystem: Environmental > Aquatic > Marine > Oceanic | place: Pacific Ocean | collected 2015-01-08
ATTGTTAGTTCTAGTGTAACTAGTAGTCTTTATGAAGGAAATGTTCTTGAAGTTGAACAGTATAATCATGGAATGACTGCATCTAACAATAAGGTCACTTTGTCTAATATCAGTCCAAATACTGTACCTGAATTACTTACAGCAAATCTTGCTACAAGTGATACATCAATATCAGTTGCTAGTACAGCAGTATTCTCAACGTATCAAGGTATCTCAACAAATATGGGATATGTTCAAGTTAATAATGAAGTTATTCAATACAATAGTATTGGAACTAATACACTTGGAATTGCTGCAAGGGGTGTTGGTGGTAGTCTAACTAGGACTCATAGTATCAATGATTCATGCTTTAGGTATGAATTAAATGGTATAGGATTAGTTGGGATTAATACAGTTCATGATTTACCTAGTACTGCTAGTTTAATGGCATCTAGTGATATGAATAAGTATTATCTAGAAATTGCTCGTCCTGCAGGAAGAACAACTGGAGATGTGCAAGTATCCTTTACCAATGAGAGTTCTCTTGGTGAAACTGACATATTTGCTTCACAAAACCTACAGTTTAATGGTCTTGTGCCACAGTTTAATGTCCTCACTCCTGGAGAAAATACTACTATTTCAGCGAAAATGAGAACTGTTTCTTCTACCAGTTCTGGTGGAAGTGAAGTATCATTCGTAGATCAAGGATACGAGAGTGTTGAGTTGAATCAGTTAAATGAATTTGATTCAACTAGAATGATTTGTTCTCAAGTTAATGAATCTGCTAGATTAACTACGTTACCTAAGAGTAGGTCAGCTACTTTAGCAATACAGTTAAATTCTACAGATGAAAATCTATCTCCAGTATTAGACACTGCAACTGGTGCATTTGTTCTTGAAAGAAGTATGGTTAATAATCCTATTTCGGACTATGCTACAGATGTTAGGTCTAATCAAATTAGTGGAGATCCTCATTCTGCAGTTTATCTTTCTAGAAAGGTTGAATTGCAACAACCAGCAAATTCTTTGAAAGTATTGATAGGTGCTTACAGGCATTCGTCTGCTGACTTCAGGGTTCTTTATCAACTTCATAGACAAGGTTCAAATGCAGTTGATCAATCTTATGAGTTATTCCCTGGGTATGATAATCTAAAAGATTTAGATGGTGATGGTTTTGGGGATAAGATTATTGATGCTACTAAGAATAGTGGTAGAGCTGATGCTATAGTTCCTTCTAGTAGGAAGGATGAATTTAGAGAATATCAATTTACTGCTGATAATCTTGATGTATTTACTGCATTCTCGATTAAGATTGTAGCTAGTGGTACTGATGAGGCAAATGCTCCAAGGTTTAAGGACTTAAGAGTTCTTGCCTTAGCATAATGATACCTGTTGAGGGACATAAAAATCTTTATAGGGATGAACATTCCGGAGCAATCATAAATAATGATGCTCTGGGGTATACCCAATATATGAAGATGAAATCTCAAAAAAACATTGAGAAAGAAGAACTTGATAGAATGAAATCTGATATAGAAGAAATTAAATCTTTGTTAAAAGAAATTGTTAATAGATAAGGCGTATAAATATATTCTAGATCCTGAAATTATTAATAAATGGCAGTATATGTCGCTAATCTTATCATAAATACCGATTCGGACTACGTGCAAACTTTTACACTTGAGGATGCAACGTCTAATTCTGAGTTAGATTTAACTGGATATACTGTAGCTGCTACTATGAGAAAGTGGCCAGGTGCAAAAGATAATGCAGTAGGTACTGTAGATTTCGGTACTACTATTACAAATACTACTGGTGGTCAACTTGAACTCAGTTTAACTGACACACAAACTGCAGCATTAAAAGATGGTCGTCATTGTTATGATATTGTGATAACGGACGCTAGTGGAGTAAAAACTAGAGTTGTTGAAGGGTCAGTTATAGTCAGTCAAGGGGTAACTCGATAATGGCAAATATTAGAGTTAGAGTAGGACAACGAAGTGGGTTTAAAGTTGTCTCTTCAGTATCAGGAAACCAATCAATGAGTTTATCTCAAGTGAGTAATGTGAATGCCCTAAATCCAACTGATGGAATGGTTCTTGTATATAATGCATCCACAACAAAGTGGGATGCAACTTTAGACTTAACCCCTGGATTAACACAGAATCTGGATATCAACGGAGGTAACTTTTAATGGCCAGTATTATTAGAGTAAAACGGTCAACGGGAACCGTCGCTCCAGGAACTCTTAATTTTGGTGAACTTGCCGTAACACTGGATGGTAGTGGAAGTCAAGGTAATAAGGGAGATCGTTTATTTGTTGGAGACAATAGTAGCAATGTTCAGGTAGTTGGTGGTAGATATTTTACTGACATGCTTGATCATGTCCACGGTACATTAACTGCTGATTCTGGTGTTATAGTTGATAGCAATTCAAAGGTAGATATATGGAATGTTGATAATTTAAGAATAGATGGAAATACGGTATCATCTACAGATGCTAATGGTAATGTCATCTTTGATCCAAATGGAACAGGTGAAGTTAACGTTGTAGATGACACATATTTGAGTTTTGGTAGTGATGCTGATGTTAAGATTAAGTATAATGAAGCATCAACTGATAGATTAGAAATTAGTGGTGGTATTGCTGCATTCACAGAGACAACAGATTCAACATCCAAAAATACAGGTGCTTTACAGGTATTAGGTGGTGTTGGAATTGATAAAAATTTAAATGTAGGTGGTACTATTAATGCTGCTGGTATATCAACATTTACTGGTATAGGTACTTTCGTTAGTGACCTTTATGTTGGTGGTGATTTAAGTGTTGTTGGTGATATTAATATTGATGAATTTACTGGTAGAAATCTTCTAGTAACAGGAATTGCAACATTCCAAGGTTCTACTTATATAAGTGGCGATTTACTTGTTGATGCTGTTGGAATATCATCCAATGTTATTTCTACAAGGTCTGGTTCTGGTGATCAATTGTTTATTGACCCATATCCCGATGGATTGAGTAATGAAGGAACAGTTATTATTAAAGGTAATCTTCAAGTAGATGGTACAACAACTGAAGTTAATTCCACATCAGTAACATCTAATGAAGCAATCTTTAAATTAGGTGATGTAACAAGTGAAAGAACTGTTATGACAACAGTTGGTGCTGGTACATCATTAATTGTACTTGACTCTGTAATTGGAATTCATACTGGTGATACTCTTGCTGCTACTGGTCTTCCAGGTGCAGGTACAACAACAGTTCATTCTTATATTACTGGATCAAAAACTGTTAGAATTGATGGAGTAACAACTGCTGGTATTTCAACAACAACCCAGATAACAGTCACCCACGGATATGATACTAATACCGATCGTGGTATTTCTTTTAATTATAATAGTGGATCTGGTGTAGATGATAATAAAACTGGATTCTTTGGTTATGAAGATTCTAGTGGTAAATTTACTTTTATTCCTGATGCTGCTGTTACCAATAGCGTAGTAACGGGTACAAAAGGATACCTAGATATTAAGGGTCTTTATTATCAGTCTGGTGATTTTGCAACTTCAGGTGTAGTTTATTTTGACGCAGCTGGATTACAAAATTCTACTGTAGCACCCGCTGCAGGTATTACTACTTCAAATTATATTTTGACTACTAATGCCGCTGGTACACCTACTTGGACAACAACTATAGATGGAGGTAGCTTCTAATTTTATGACTGATTCTAATAATGATGTTGATGTGAATTCGCTAATTAAGGTTTATCAACAAAAAATATCAACCTTAACCAACCAAAATATACTTTTAGAGGCAAAATTGCACACTTTAACCCAAGATTATATGGAAGAAAAACAATCTCTTCTAGTAAGTAATGCAGAGTTAAAGGATAAATATGATGAATTAATGTCCGATATAGATACCGAAAACGAATAAAATGGGAAAACCAACCAATAGAGAAGAACTAGTAGATTACTGTAAGAGGAAACTCGGTGCACCTGTATTGGAAATTAATATTGAAGATGAACAGGTAGATGATGCTGTTGATGATGCTCTACAGTATTTTCATGAACGTCATTTTGACGGTGTTGAACGGATGTATTTGAAGTATAAGGTAACAGGAGCAGATATTGATAGAGGAAAGGCTTATGGTAGTGGCCAAACATCTATGAATTCAACAGGTACTAGTCATGGTCTTATTCATACTGGTATAAGCACATCCATAACTGGTTATGGTACAACTACAAGTACTTGGACTGAAAATTCTAATTATTTGTCAATGCCAGATTCGGTAATTGGAGTAGAGAAGATATTCAAGTTTGATACTAGCTCTATTTCAGGTGGAATGTTTAGTATTAAATATCAGTTATTTTTAAATGACTTATACTATTTTAATTCTATAGCGTTATTACAGTATGCACAAACAAAGACTTATCTTGAAGATATTGACCATTTACTTACCACAGATAAGCAAATAAGATTTAATAAAAGACAGAATAGATTATATTTGGATCTTGATTGGGGAGCACAAACTGAAGATACTTATTTTGTATTGGATTGTTATCGGGTTTTAGATCCTTCTCAAAATAGTGGTGTTTATAATGATAGTTTCTTAAAGAGATATCTTACTATTCTACTTAAGAAGCAGTGGGGACAAAATCTCATCAAATTTAAGGGAGTTAAACTTCCTGGTGGACTTGAATTGAATGGTAGAGAAATATATGATGATGCTGAAAAAGAATTAGAGGAAATTCGAAGTAAAATGTCTAGTGAGTATGAATTACCTCCGTATGACTTTATTGGTTAGAAATTATGGCACTAAATCCCTTTTTTCTCCAAGGAACTACAAGCGAACAGAAGCTTGTACAAGACCTAGTTAACGAACACCTAACAATTCATGGTGTTGAGGTAACATATATTCCTAGGAAGTTGGTGAATAAATCAACTGTTATTGAAGAAGTAACATCATCAAAATTTGATGATAATTTCTTATTAGAAGCATATGTCAACAATTATGAGGGATATGCCGGACAAGGTGAGATAATGTCAAAGTTTGGTGTTAGTATAGAAGATGAAGTAGTACTTACAATATCAAAAGAAAGATTCGAAGATTTTATATCTGCCTTTTTACAAATATATCCTGAAGATGAGATAGAAGTAGCAACCAGACCTAGGGAAGGAGATTTAGTTTTTTTCCCATTAGGTGGTAGATTATTTGAAGTTAAGTTTGTAGAACATGAGAATCCCTTCTATCAATTAGGGCAAAATTATGTTTATGAATTAAAATGTGAACTCTTTGAATATGAGGATGAAGTTATTGATACTGATATTGAGGAAATTGATAATGTCCTTAAAGACGAAGGATTTATTACTACTCTTACTTTAGTAAGTGCTGGTTCTACTGCTACAGTAACTCCAATATTAGGTAATGGATTTATAGATAAAATTTATCTTAATCATGATGGAAGTGGTTATAGTTCAACTCCAACTGTTGCTATTGGTACTGCACCAAGTGTATCAGGAGCAAAGAATGCTAGTGCTGTTGCTATTACTACAACTAGAGCTGGAGTTCAATCTATAGAAAGAATTGTAATGACAAGTGCTGGTGCCAAATATACTACTGCACCTTCTATTACTATTATTGGTGGAGGTGGTGCTGGTGCTGCAGCAACATGTTCTATAAATGTTGGAGCTGCAGATACTGGTATTATTAGTTATACGGTAACTGGTGATGGTGGTGGGTATGGTATTCCGGCTCCTACAGTATCTATTACTGATAGTAGTGGAACTGGAGCATCTGCTGAAACTGTAATTATTGATAATAAATTATCTTCTGTACGAGTATTAGATCCAGGAAAAGGATATTCTACATCTCCAACAGTAACAATACAAGATCCAATAGCAACAGCTGGAGAAGGTAATTATAAGTATAATGAGGAAGTTAAGGGTGTAGATTCTGGCACTATTGCAAGAGTTAAGGAGTGGGATACTGATACTAAGACTTTAAAATTATCACAGGTTGGAATTGGAACAACTGTAACTGGATTCATACCTGGCGAAAAAGTTGAGGGATTGGAATCTACTGTATTCACTCAAATTGCATCACCTACAGATGGAGACATTGTTGGTGTTGGAATAACTATTATTACAGGAATTACTACTACAAATCTAGCAATAGGGCATTATTTTGCACCACTTGCTAATATTGTTGGTGGAGGAACTTCAATTACTCAAATCGGTATTAGTACTATTTGGATCTCATCTCCAACTCTCAATACTGGTATTCAGTATAATGTTCCTTTATCAATAGGTACACTATCTCGTACATCATACTCTGTTAATGTATATGATGATAGAGATATATACGATACGTATGATTCAAATGATGAGTTTGAATCAGCTGCAGATGACATCCTAGATTTCTCACAATCTAATCCCTTTGGTACATTCTAATGTTAGGTACATATTATTATCACGAAATATTAAGAAAGACTGTTATATCTTTTGGTACTCTCTTTAATGATATTCGTATAAGACATAAAGATGGCGATACTTCAATAAGTGAAAAGAGAATTCCTCTTGCTTATGGACCAATGCAAAAGTTCTTGGCAAGACTCGAACAGCAAGCAGATTTAAATAGAGCTGTTCAAAAAATTGAATTGCCTAGAATGTCATTTGAAATGAATACTGTTTCATATGATTCTACAAGAAAGGCAGGAATAACTCAAACATTTAAAGCTTCTGATGGAACTAACTTGAAGAAAGTTTTTATGCCAGTTCCTTATAATATTGGATTTGAATTAAATATTTTATGCAAATTAAATGATGATGCACTACAGATTGTCGAACAGATATTACCATATTTTCAACCATCATTTAATTTAACTGTAGATTTAGTAAAATCAATTGGTGAGAAGAGGGATGTACCAGTTATTCTAGATAATATATCCTTTCAGGATGATTATGAAGGAGATTTTTCAACTAGAAGAGCATTAATTTATACACTTAATTTTACTGCTAAGACTTACCTATTCGGTCCAGTCGCTGATACTACTGAAGGTCTTATTAAGAAAGTTCAGGTCGATTATCATACTAATATTGATAGAGAAACCGCAAGACGTGAACTTAGATACACTGCAACTCCTAAGGCATTAAAAGATTACAATGCTGATGCTACAGCAACATTAACCTTTGATATTACAAAAACTAAGACTAAGATTGGTGTTAATGATACTAGTAACTTGACTGTTGGTGGTAGAATTATTATTGATAGTGAAATTATGAAGGTTAAATCTATTGTTGATGCTACAAATATTACAGTTTATAGGGGATATGATGGCAGTACAAATGTTACTCATATAGCAAGTACTGTGGTTAATCTATTAACAACTGCTGATGATACATTGGTTGAACCCGATGATGATTTTGGATTTAATGGTTTAGTAGAAGAATTTACAGATTCAAAATCCTTTAGTGAACCTCTACAGGAAGATGTTGATTAATTAAAAATTATGTCTAATTATGATCCAATCGATAAGGCTTTGAATATTGACAACCATACCGAAACTAGTATTGTGGGTGTTGGTGTTGAAAAGAAAAGTCGTGAAATAGTTACTACAGACAAAACAAGTGACATTCAAAAAGATTATGAATATACTCGTGCTAATTTATATTCATTAGTTGAAAAGGGACAAGAGGCACTTAATGGTATTATGGAAGTTGCTGAAGAGCAGGGAAGTGCAAGGGCATATGAAGTAGCAGGTCAGATTATTAAATCGGTTGCAGACACAACAGATAAATTAGTTGACTTACAGAAAAAGGTAAAAGAAGTAGAAGAAGATGTTGTTAAACCAGCTAGTAATGTTACTAATAATGCTCTATTTGTAGGATCTACATCTGACCTTTCTAAGATACTTAAGCAAGGATTTCTAAATAGTGATGAGAAAGTATCATAATATCAATGAATATTACGCTGCCACTAAATATTGAGATCCCATCTTCTCCTATAGAATTTAACTTGGGATTGATGTTTAGAGAGAGTCTAGAACAAGATAGCGGAATGCTTTTTGTTTTTGATAGTGTTGGGGAAAAATCCTTTCATATGAAGGATACTATGATTCCTCTTGATATTGCTTTTATTAGTGAAGAAGGTATAATTGAAAGCATTAAGCAACTTGAACCACTTAATACAATTCCAGTATTATCTGATGCTGATGTTCTTTATGCATTGGAAGTAAATCTTGGTTGGTTCTCAGAGCATAATGTAAATATAGGTGATAAGGTGCTTGAACCATCTGTAGTAACTATTGAAAATTCTGATGGTAAGGAGTTTGCAGATATTACTGATATAATTGGTCCAAGTAATATGGAACCAGTAGTTCAAAATGGTGTCTGGAAAGGAACCAGACAAGTTATGGTAGAACAAAAATCCTTTTCTGAATTTATGAAGACTTAATATTATGGTTGCTACTCTTCCTAGGGATCAGGTTTATCTGGGTAATCCTTTGCTTAAAAGGGCAAATACTCAGATGGAATTTACTGAGGAGCAAATTGTTGAATTTGTAAGATGTAAAGAAGATCCTGTATATTTTGCTAAACACCATCTTAAAATTGTTTCTTTGGATCATGGATTAGTTCCTTTTAATCTATATGATTTTCAAGAAAAATTAGTTAAGAATTTTCACGAGCATAGATTTAATATTTGTAAGATGCCACGACAGACTGGTAAGTCTACAACGTGTGTGGCCTATCTATTACATTATGCTGTTTTTAATGATAATGTCAATATTGCGATTTTGGCGAACAAGGCATCTACTGCTAGAGATTTACTTAGTAGACTCCAACTCGCGTATGAAAATTTACCTAACTGGATGCAACAAGGTATCATCAGTTGGAATAAGGGGTCTTTAGAATTAGAAAATGGATCAAAAATTTCTGCTAACTCTACGTCTTCATCTGCTGTCCGAGGTGGATCCTATAATGTCATCTTTCTTGATGAGTTCGCGTTCATCCCAAATCACATTGCTGATGACTTCTTTGCCTCTGTTTACCCTACTATTACATCTGGACAAAGTACAAAAGTCATTATAGTTTCTACCCCAAGGGGTATGAATCATTTTTATCGTATGTGGCGTGAGGCTGAAAAAGGTAAAAATGAATATATACCAACTGAAGTTCATTGGTCTGAAGTTCCTGGTAGAGATGAGGCATGGAAAGAACAGACTATTGCTAATACTTCTGAACAACAGTTCAAGATTGAGTTTGAGTGTGAATTTTTAGGTTCGGTTAATACCCTTATTAGTGCAACCAAACTTAAAAATCTTATATTTGAAGACCCAATAAAGAAAAATGCTGGTCTTGATATATACGAAAATCCAATAGAAGAGCATAATTATATAATGACTGTCGATGTAGCAAGAGGTTTAGGGAATGATTATTCTGCATTTATAGTTTTTGATACCACACAGTTTCCATATAAAGTAGTTGCAAAGTATAGAAATAATGAAATTAAACCAATGCTATTTCCAAATGTTATATTTGATGTAGCAAAAGCATATAATGAAGCATTTTTATTAATAGAAGTTAATGATATTGGAGATCAAGTAGCAAGTATTCTTCAGTATGATTTGGAATATGAAAATCTCTTAATGGCTACAATGAGGGGAAGAAATGGTCAAATTGTTGGACAAGGATTCTCTGGCAAGAAAACTCAACTAGGTGTTAGAACAACAGCAGCAGTTAAAAAGTTAGGATGTTCCAATCTTAAAACCTTATTAGAAGATGATAAAATATTAGTATCTGATTATGATGTCATTTCAGAATTAACAACTTTTGCTCAAAAACACAATTCATTTGAGGCAGAAGAAGGTTGTAATGATGATTTAGCAATGTGTTTGGTTATATTTGCTTGGTTAGTATGTCAAGATTATTTCAAAGAAATGTCTGATAATGATGTTCGTAAGAGAATATATGAAGAGCAAAGAAATCAAATAGAGCAAGATATGGCACCATTTGGATTCGTTCAAACTGGTCTAGAAGGGGGTGAAAGTTTTGTTGATGATGACGGAGATAGGTGGCATGCAGACGAATATGGGGACAGATCTTATATGTGGGATTATATGTAAAAGGATATTTTAATAAATAATTTTAGAAATCTTGAGATTCGGAGAGGAAAAAGATGCCGCTAAATTTAGCATCTCCTGGTATTGTAGTAAGGGAAGTTGACTTAACCGTCGGTAGGGTGGACACAGCATCCGATAAAGTCGGTGCTATTGTCGCCCCTTTTGCCAAGGGTCCAGTTAATTTACCTACACTTGTTGAAAATGAACAGGACTTACTTGATAATTTTGGGGAACCTTCTTCCACCGATAAGCATTACGAGCATTGGTTGGTAGCTTCTTCATACTTGGCATACGGTGGTGTGTTAAGAGTAGTAAGGGCAGATGATGATGACATGAAGAACGGATTTGCAGGAACTGCAGCCAATGTCAAAATCAATAGTCTAAATGATTATAATGATAAAGGATATGACACTTCAACCGTTACTGGGGTAACAGTTGCAGGAAGAAATCCAGGATCTTGGTCAAACGGAGTTAAAGTTGCTATCATTGATAGTAAATCCGACCAAATTCTTGGTGGAGTAGACACAGCATCACCAGATGGTAAAGCTGCTGTTCTAGTTGGGTACGGTGTTACTCAAACAATGGTCGGAAAAGTTATTTCTGGCGCAGGTTCAACTTCTGCTGCTGATGGATATCTAAAAGGTATTGTCACAGAAGTTGATTCAACAACTCTTGGAGTTAAAGTTCTTTCACACGTGAATGGTTCAGGTGTAGAGACTAATGTAGATTATCAACCATCTGGAATTTATTCATTCGATGGAACTGGTAGTGTTGCTATTCATACTGCTGGACAAGCAGTTTCTTATGCATCAACTACAAATACAACACAGCAAGATTGGTTTGATCAACAGAAGATCACATTAACCAATTCATCAATTAATTGGAATAATATTGCTGATCGTCCAGGAACTTCATCTTATGCTTCTGCAAGAAGTTCAAGATTCGACGAAGTTCATGTTGTTGTAATTGACGATCTTGGTACTGTTAGTGGTAATGCTGGAACAGTTCTTGAAAAGCATTTGTCACTTTCAAAAGCAAATGATTCAGAGTATTCAGTAGGTTCTCCTTCTTATTGGAGAAAGTATCTCGCAACAAATTCTACTCAGATATTTGGTGGCGGTGCTCCTGCTGGACTTACAACTTCATCTTATAGTTCTGGATTTACACTTGCTTCTGATAATGGTTGGGATCAAGATACTCAAGGAATTGCCTTTGGTGGTACTGGAGTACAGACCTTAACTTTAGGTGGCGGTAAAAATTATGATGGAACAACTGATGTTACTGCTGATGGTTCATTTACCGTTACTTTAGGTGATCTTGTAACTGGTTATGAATTATTTGAAGACAATAATTTATATTCTGCAGACTTCTTGATTCAAGGATCCGCAAATTATTCAAAAGAAACAACACAGGCACTTGCCAATAAGTTGATTTCTATCGCTGAACTTAGGAAAGATTCAATAGCATTTGTTTCTCCATATAGATTAGCATTCTTGAATGATACATCTGCTGGATCAGTAACTGTAAACTCAGACGCAACGATTACTGAGAATGTAATTAGCTTCTTTGCTCCAGTTACATCTTCTTCTTATAGTGTATTTGATAGTGGTTACAAATACATGTATGACAGATTTGCTGATACATTCCGCTATGTCCCACTTAACGGAGACATCGCTGGAACGTGTGCTAGAAACGATATTAACAATTTCCCGTGGTTTTCCCCCGCAGGAACAGCAAGAGGAACAATCCTTAATGCTGTAAAACTTGCCTATAACCCATCTCAAGCACAAAGAGATAAACTCTACTCTAATAGAGTTAATCCAATTATCTTCTCACCAGGAGCAGGTATAACACTCTTTGGAGATAAGACTGGATTTGGTAAGTCATCTGCGTTTGATAGAATTAACGTTCGTAGGTTGTTTATCTACCTCGAAAATGCGATTTCTGCTGCTGCTAGAGATCAGATGTTTGAATTCAACGATGAGATCACAAGAACAAACTTTGTGAACATTGTTGAACCATTCCTTCGCGACGTTCAAGCAAAGAGGGGCATATTCGACTTTAGGGTTATTTGCGATCAAACAAATAACACTGCTGCGATTATAGATAACAATGAATTTGTCGCTGATATCTTCGTCAAACCTGCAAGGTCGATCAACTTCATCGGTCTGACATTTGTTGCTACACGCACAGGTGTTTCATTCGAAGAAGTCGTCGGTACTGTTTAATTCTGCTTATTTACTTAGAGGAACAAAAAAACTATGGCAACTCAACTTAATAGACCACCACTAAGGACTATTACTGGATTTAAAAGCAAGTTAACAGGTGGTGGGGGTAGACCGAATCTATTCGAAGTCGAACTTGCTTTTCCAGATGCTTTAGGTATCGATAATGACGTTAAAGAAAAGTCAAGATTCTTAGTTAAAGCAGCTGCTCTTCCAGCATCTAATATCGCACCTATTGATATTAATTTCAGAGGTAGGATTTTAAAGATTGCTGGTGACAGGACATTTGATACTTGGACCATTACAGTTATGAATGACGTTGATTTCGTTATCCGTAATGCGTTTGAATTGTGGATGAATCAGATAAATAAATTATCTGACAACACAGGTACAACTAATCCTGCAGAATATCAACCCGATGCTTATGTGCATCAGTTAGATCGCGATGGATCTACATTAAGGACTTATAAGTTCCACGATGTATTCCCAACAAACATTAGTCAGATTGATCTATCTTACGAAACTACCGATACTATTGAAGAATTCACAGTTGAACTCCAAGTTCAGTGGTGGGAAGCAATTAAAGGTGTTGGTGCTAACGTAGGCGGCGATAGCATTAGCTGATAAATAGTGCTATAATAGTAGGTAAAGCGTTTATACTATGGCCAAGCTCTTTGGATTCTCTATTGACGATTCGCAGAAAAAGTCGAAATCGATAGTCTCTCCCATTCCTCAAAGTTCTGAGGATGGGAGTGATCATTATGTTTCAAGTGGTTTCTACGGACAATATGTTGATATAGAGGGTGTTTATAAAACTGAGTACGATTTAATTCGTAGATATAGAGAAATGGCATTGCACCCTGAGTGTGATGCTGCTATTGAAGATGTTGTTAATGAAGCAATTGTTAGTGATCTATATGATTCCCCAATAGAAATTGAACTTTCTAATGTCAATGCTAGTGATAAACTAAAAGAGAAGATTAGATCCGAGTTTAAAAGTATTAAAGAAATGATGGACTTTGATAAGAAGTCCCACGAAATTCTTAGAAATTGGTATGTTGATGGAAGATTATATTACCACAAAGTAATTGACATAAAGAGACCAGAACAAGGTATTCAGGAGATCAGATATATTGATCCGATGAAGATGAAGTTTGTCAGGCAGGAAAAGAGAAAGAAGGGTCAACAAAATGCGGTTATACAAGGACCGTTAGATGCTAAGTTAATGAATCAAAGGGAGTTCCCTGAGATTGAAGAGTATTATGTTTTTACACCAAAACCATCATATTCTGGTTCAGCACTTGGTGGAGCAAAGCATTCAATTAAAATTGCTAAAGATTCGATTACCTATGTAACCTCTGGTTTATTTGATAGAAATAAAGGTACTTGTTTATCATATCTCCAGAAGGCAATTAAAGCACTTAATCAACTTAGGATGATTGAGGATAGTTTGGTTATCTACAGGATATCAAGAGCACCAGAAAGAAGAATTTTTTATATTGACGTTGGTAATCTACCAAAGGTTAAGGCAGAACAATACCTCAAAGAGGTAATGAGTCGTTATAGAAATAAACTTGTATATAATGCTAACACTGGTGAAGTTAGAGATGATCGTAAGTTCATGTCTATGATGGAAGATTTCTGGTTACCACGTAGAGAAGGTGGTAGAGGAACTGAAATCACAACACTTCCAGGTGGACAAAACCTTGGAGAACTTGCTGATATTGAATATTTCCAGAAGAAACTCTATAGGGCATTAGGTGTTCCCGAATCTAGAATTGCAAATGATGGTGGTTTTAATTTAGGTAGATCATCAGAAATACTAAGAGATGAATTAAAATTCTCTAAATTTGTTGGTAGATTACGTAAAAGGTTTGCTAATATCTTTAGTGATATGCTTAGGACACAGTTAATTCTTAAGAATATTATTGCTCCAGAAGATTGGGAGTCTCTTTCAGATCATATCCAATACGATTTCTTATATGATAATCAGTTTGCTGAATTAAAAGAAACTGAATTGTTGAATGAAAGATTGGGTATTCTTGCTACAATGGAACCATACATTGGTAGATATTATTCAGCAGAATACGCACGTAAGAAAGTATTACGTCAAACAGAAGCAGAAATTATAGAGATTGATCAACAAATTGAACAGGAGATTAAAGATGGAGTTATTCCTGATCCTGCAGATATAGATCCTATTACTGGAGAACCATTAGCTGCTGAAGGTGAAATGGATACTTTAGGGGGTGTTCCAGAAGAACCAGAAGTTCCTCAGATTACCCAGAAACAGATGAGCGCAGATACTAAAAAGGCCGAGATATAAATACAGATAACGCTATTGTTACTTTTTATGGAAAATATTGTCGATTTGATTGCATCTGCTGATTCAGCATCGGATGTTAGTGACAAAATTAAAGAAATTTTGTATACAAAATCATCTGAAAGAATTGAAGGTCTAAGACCAACTGTTGCTACTGGTATGTTTAGCGAAATAGAACCTGAAATAGACCAAGAAACCGAGGAACCCACTGATGGCGAATAGAACTTTAATCAAAGGTGCTGAGGCAGCTTGTCCAACAACGACAGGGACAGCTTCTACTTTTGGAAGTGCAACTGTAGTTCGACTTATTAATAATAGTGGCACCGCTAGGTTAGTTACTGTTGTTGAAGAGCAGGATGGAACAGTAGTTGGATCTTTTACTCTTGCGGGTAATGCAGTTGAATTTGTTGAGAAGAAAGCAACGTTCGCCATATTTGCAGCAAATGCTGATGTGTTAGGCGCAAAAGCAGGATTTACAAATTAAGAAGATGAAACTAATTACAGAAGAAATTTCAAGCGTTAAATTTATCACCGAAGGAAAAGGTGCTAAAAAGAAAATGTATATTGAGGGAGTATTCCTTCAAGGTGAGATGAAGAATCGTAATGGAAGAGTTTATCCAATCAATACTCTTGCTAAAGAGGTTGGTAGATATAATGAATCCTTTATCACAAAAGGTCGTGCTCTTGGAGAATTAGGTCATCCTGATGGTCCAACAGTAAACCTTGATCGCGTTTCTCATAAAATTACATCTCTTGTTAGAGAGGGGAATAATTTTAGAGGTAAGGCACAACTCCTTGATACACCAATGGGTAAGATTGCAAAGTCTTTAGTTGGTGAAGGTGTAACACTTGGTGTTTCTTCTCGTGGCGTTGGTTCATTGAGAGAATCTCAAGGATGTAAAATTGTAGGTGAAGATTTTCAGTTAGCAACTGCTGCTGATATCGTTGCCGATCCTTCTGCTCCTGATGCTTTTGTTCAGGGAATTATGGAAGGTAAAGAATGGGTTTGGGATGGAGGTATCCTTCGTGAGCAACTCGCATCTAATACTCAGAAGCGTATTAACACGCTAGTAGACCAAAAAAGATTAGAAGAACACAAGTTGGATTTATTCAACGATTTTCTTTCAAATCTTTAAGTTCTATAAATAAATACAGATTATAAAGATCTAATACAAATGTCCGTTGGTAGCAAATTACAAGAAATGGAAACTAAAATCGACGAAAACGTAGTCACTAAGGGTGCCGCTAAAGGTGAACCTTTACCAAAGGGTCCACAAGGTTCAACACCTGGACAGGGTGCAATTGAAGATTTAGGTGGTCCTACTCCGGAAAACTACAAGCCTGATGATGATTCAGCGAAACTTAAGACTCCTACTCTTTCTCAAGTGAAAGATGTGGTTAATAAAGGTGCTAAGCCTGCAGAAGCCGCAAAGGGTGTTAAGGAAGAAGAGGAAAAATCTGAAGAGGTTGTTTCCGAAGAACCCACTACTGAAGAAGAAGTGGTCGCTGAAGAAGAGACTACAGATAAAGAAGTGGTCGCCGAAGAAGAAACTACTGAAGAAGAAGTAGTCGCTGAAGATAAGATTGATGTCGAAGAAGACATTAACGCTCTTATTGCTGGCGAAGAACTTTCTGAAGAGTTCCAAGAAAAGGCACGTACAATTTTCCACACTGCTATCAAGGCGAAGGTTGACGAATTGACTGAAGAAGTCAAAGCTTCTCAGGAGGAAAAACTCACTGAGGAAATCGCAAGTATTAAGAAGAATCTATCCGAAAGAGTTGATTCTTACTTAGAGTACGTTGCTGATGAGTGGTTCAATGAGAACAAACTCGCAGCAGAAGCCGGACTCAAAACAGAAATGACTGAATCATTCTTACAAGGAATGAAAGGTCTATTTGAAGATCATTATGTAACTATCCCTGAAGAAAAATATGATGTATTGAATAGTATGGTAGATAAACTAGATGATATGGAGTCCAAACTCAATGAGCAAATTGAAAAGAATGTTGCTCTAAATCGCAGGTTGGCCGAATCAACAGCAGATGTAATTTTTGCTGATGTGGTTGACGGACTTGCTGACTCCCAGAAAGAGAAGCTTGCTTCTCTAGCGGAAAATGTTGAGTTTGAAAGTGAAGAGAACTATCGTGAAAAACTAGCAACACTTAAGGAATCTTATTTCCCAACTAATGCTGGTCAGACTAGAGACACATCTGAGAATCTGTCCGAAGGAAATGGAACTGGTGAGTATCAAGCCAATAGCGGCGTGATGGAATCGTATCTTCAGACACTTAACAGAGTAAACAATCTCTCTAAGAAATAATTATTAGATTAAAGTTTCAAACAAACATTTACAAAGGTAAAAAATCAAATGCACGCTCCTATTAATCAGGATGCTCTGCAGGAGAAATGGGCACCCCTACTAGATGCTGAAGGTCAAGACAAAATTTCAGACCCACATCGTAGGGCGGTAACAGCCGTTCTTCTGGAGAACCAAGAACAAACAATGTTGGAAGAAAGAGCATTTCTTTCTGAGCAACCAACAAACAGCACAGCTACTGGATCCAATCCAGGTCTAGGTGCTGCTACAACAGGCGCACTACAAGGTTTCGACCCTGTATTGATCAGCCTTATTCGTCGTTCAATGCCTAACTTGATCGCTTATGATCTTGCTGGTGTTCAACCGATGAATGGTCCAACAGGACTTATTTTCGCAATGCGCTCACGCTATACCAGCAATACTGGTACAGAAGCGTTCTACAACGAAGCAGATTCTGCATTCTCTGGTCAGAATGAAGGATTCGACCTTACCAATGGTATGGGTGACGCTTCCGTTGGTATTGGTACTACTTCTCAAAGTGGTTCCAACCCAGGCGCACTTAACCCATCTACAACTGCTACTCAGAAAGCATATGCAGTTGGTCAGGGTATGCGTACAGATGACGCTGAAGATCTCGGTACATCCGGTGATGCCTTCAACGAGATGGCTTTCAGCATCGAGAAAGTAACTGTTACAGCGAAATCCCGTGCTCTAAAAGCTGAGTACAGTTTAGAACTAGCACAAGACCTCAAAGCAATCCACGGATTGAATGCAGAAGCCGAATTGGCAAACATTCTTTCTACTGAGATTCTTGCTGAGATCAACCGCGAAGTTATTCGTACTATCTACAAGACTGCTAGATCTGGTGCACAAACTAATGTCGCCACTGGTGGTACATTCGACCTAGACACAGACAGTAATGGTCGTTGGTCCGTTGAGAAGTTCAAAGGACTTATTTTCCAAATCGAGCGCGATGCTAACGCTATCGCACAGGAAACTCGTCGCGGGAAGGGTAATGTAATCCTCTGCTCTGCAGACGTTGCATCTGCTTTAACCATGGCTGGTGTTCTCGATTATACACCTGCTCTTAACGCTAACCTTAACGTTGATGACACAGGCAATACATTTGCTGGTGTTCTTCAAGGTAAGTACAAAGTGTATATCGACCCATATTCTGCTAACAGTGCTGCTAATCAGTACTATGTTGCTGGATACAAAGGTTCCTCACCTTATGATGCTGGGCTATTTTATTGCCCCTACGTGCCATTGCAGATGGTTCGTGCCGTTGGTGAGAATACATTCCAACCTAAAATTGGTTTCAAAACTAGGTACGGAATGGTTGCTAACCCATTCGCCGAGGGTACTACCCAAGGTGCAGGTGCGTTGACAACTAACGCTAACCGTTACTACAGACGTGTAACTGTTTCGAACCTAATGTGATTAGAAGTTAATATTCTTCACATAACTAAAGGACTCTTCGGAGTCCTTTTTTTTATGCTTAGATAAATAGTTAAAAATCTGAAAATCATGGCAAATTATCATATCAAAAGGACAAGTACTGTTGGTTCTGGTGTAGGTGATGTATATTATAAGGACGGTGACGTTTGGACTGAAACCTATGCAGATAGAAAGGTATATACTAATAAAACTACTGCAACCAATCAAAAAAATACCACAATTACTTTAAACGGTGTTACTTATGCACCTAAAGTTTGGTCCTCTAGTACTGTAATAACAGAATAAAATAATGGTATCACCTTTTGCTAGACAAATTGAGAATAGAAATTTCTTATCTCCAGTAGGATTTGAATTTACTTTGGGAAATTATCCTAAAGTATCTTTCTTATGTAATGCTGCAAGAATACCAGAAATAACTTTAGGAACAGTGTCTCAACCGTCTTACTTAAAAGATATTGATGTTCCTGGAGAAAAACTTTCTTATGGGGAACTTAACTTAAGATTTCTGGTTGATGAGAATATGGAAAATTATATGGCAGTTCATAACTGGTTGACTGGTTTAGGATTTCCAGAAACACCAGAAGAGTTTAAGACTCAAACTACCGATGAAGATGGTATTCGGGATATGAAAGAACAGTGGAGTGATGGATCTCTTAATATTTTAAATTCAAATTATAGAACTAGTGCTATAGTTAAGTTTAAAGATCTTTTTCCTACTAGTTTAACATCCTTGGAATTTGATGCCACAGAAACTGATATAAATTACTTTACAGCAGACGCTACCTTTAGATACACTCTATACAACATTTTAGCAACTGACGGAACTCCCTTATGAATCTTGACACTTCGACGCTGTTAACTGGTTTACAGTTTAAACAGTCATTACGTTATGGTGAAAATCCACATCAACAAGCATCATGGTGTATCTTTCCAGATGAAGGTATATCAAATGCTAATCAATTACAAGGTAAAGATTTAAGTTATAATAATTTAATAGATTTAGAGGCAGCAATCTCAACAGTACAGGAATTTAAAGATGAACCTGCTGTTGTGGTTATTAAACACACCAATCCTTGTGGAGTTGCAATAGGATCTGATATTTACAATGCTCTTATTCGGGCATTAGATGCAGATAGAATTAGTGCTTTTGGTGGAATCATAGCACTTAATCAAACAGTAGATACTCAATGTGCTGAAGAATTATTATCTGGTTTTTACGAATGTATAGTAGCACCTGCATTTAATGATGAAGCAAAAGAGATTCTTTCTGCTAAGAAAAACTTAAGATTACTTGAGTTAGATATTGATAATATGAAAGTTAATCCTTACAATGTTAGAAGTATCTTGGGTGGAGTATTAATACAAGAGAAAGATAATGAACCAATTAATACTGATGAATGGAAGACTGTTACAGAACGTCAACCTACAACACAAGAAGTTATTGACCTTACTTTTGCTTGGAGAGTAGTAAGACACGTAAGATCTAATGCTATTTTAATTGCACGTGATGGACAAACACTTGGTGTTGGTGCAGGACAAATGAATCGGGTAGGTTCTTCTAGAATTGCTTTAGAGTCTAAAGATAATGTTAGTGGTGCTGCATTAGCAAGTGATGGATTCTTTCCATTTGATGATACCGTGAAAAAAGCTGCATCTTTCGGAATTAGTGCTATAATACAACCAGGGGGAAGTATCAAAGATAAAGATTCTATTGCTGCTTGTAATAACTTGGGTCTTACAATGATACTAACTGGAAAACGTCATTTTTTACATTGAATTATGAATTATGCATTGTTAAGCGTATCCGACAAAGAGGGTATTGTTGATTTAGCACGGTCTTTAGTTGGATTTGGATATCAGATTATTTCTAGTGGTGGAACGCATAAAGTTATTAGTGAAGCAGATATAAAAGTACAAAAGGTTTCAGATTATACTGGATCATCAGAAATTTTAGGAGGTAGAGTAAAGACTTTACATCCCAAAGTTCATGGTGGTATTCTTGCCAAACGTAATGATGAAGTTCATGATGCGGATCGTGAAGCATTTGATATTGGACTTATTGATGTTGTAGTAGTAAATCTTTATCCATTTAAAGAGACAGTTGCTAAACCAGATGTAACATGGGAAGACGCAATAGAAAATATTGATATTGGTGGTCCAACTATGGTTAGATCAGCAGCAAAGAATCATGACTATGTTTCTATATTAACCAATCCACATCAATACGATGAATTTGTATATGCATTGGATCAAGGTAATGTGTCAAGAATACGTCGCAAGTTAGCAAAAGAAGCATTTAAGCATACTGCAGAATATGATACAGCAATTTATGAATGGATGAAAAATAGGTGAATATTGAAAAAATTCAGGAGATGTGGGATCGTGATGCTGTCATTGATCCGGACAACCTTCACTCTGAAAGTTTAAAAATTCCTCAATTACACTGCAAGTATTATACAGTTTATAATACGATTACTTTGTTGCGTGAAAAAGCAAGAACTAATTATAATACAATTCGTCTAGAAAGATATAATTACTATACAGGAAAGGCAGAAC
>Ga0098040_1000366_pt1 | contig 20901 bp, 11 predicted proteins | sample 7_EtaG_FD_75065 | JGI IMG/M metagenome (GOLD analysis project Ga0098040, IMG submission 75065) | Marine viral communities from the Subarctic Pacific Ocean - 7_ETSP_OMZ_AT15161 metaG | ecosystem: Environmental > Aquatic > Marine > Oceanic | place: Pacific Ocean | collected 2015-01-08
CTTGATGTTACTGGTCTTGCTTTAAACATTGTGGCCCAGACTAGCGCTTTTGCCGCTCAAAGCTCTTTCAACTCGCAAAGTACAATGGAAAGCCAAAGCTCTTTTACCAGCTCGGAATCGGTGGATATGTCTTTTAACTATGGCGGCGTAGGCATTGTAAGCACCACTCAAAGCAACTTTGCCGTTGATACCTTAGACATTAAATCTGAGCTACTACAGGTAACAGAACAAGCTGCCTCTACTGCGGTTGCTGAAATAGATGCGGTTTACGGTGACACAAGTAATGTACAGCTTGCCATGCAAGAAGTAAGACGAGAAGAAGTGCAGCAGCAGGGAGCGCAGCAAGAACAACAAGAACAACAGCAGCAACAACAGCAACAGGTTATCCAGCAGGTAGATACGGGCTTTTTTGATGTTCAGACCACAGAACAAGAGGTTATTACGCAAACATCAAGCATTCAGGTTAATGAAGCCGAGGAGTCCGAAGAGCTAGAAGCTACGCAGGATTTAGGCGATTCAGCCCAACAGATGCAATTTGAGCAAGACTTTAATGATGCGTTAGGCGCAGGTCAGAGTGTCGGGCAGTTCCTAAGCCAACAGGCTCCAGACTTTGGGCAATTTGATGTTGCTCCTCCTAGTGTAGAAGAGCAGCAGACTGTTCGTAGGGCTGAGAACGCTATACAAAGCATGACCAGCGCAGAGATTGAGCAAGCTCAAGATTCACAGCTAGAGGGGATGCAGGACTCTGGAGGCTTTGACGATCAGTCTTTAACCATTCTTCTGATGGGTAGAGTTGAAGGTGTAGAAGCGTACAATATAGACCTTATAGATCAACAGCAGTGGTATCAATCCAGAGAAATATACGGGGGCAATGCGCCTGTAGACGGAAATGTAAGAGCTTTGCAAGGACAGGGCGCACAGAGGTTCCAAGATTTAGTGGGGCAGCAATATGACTGAAAAAACAGAATTGGAGTTTGGCGGAGCCACTATTACAGGTGGGAAAATACTGCTATTAGTGCCGCTTTTAGGGGCTATTGGTGGGTCTATGTGGGGTGGTTTTGAGGTATACCAACGATTGATTGATGCTGAAACCGCTATTACTGAGTACGTTAGCCCTGACTTTAGTGGCTACGATGAGGCTTTAGCAGTCCTAGAATCAAGACTTACGGATCAGTCGCGCATCCTTGATACGGTAGAAGACTCTTTACGAAATGAAACTGATGCCATGCAAACCCAAAACCAACGTATGTTAGCAAACATTAATGACCAGATAGATACAATTGAAAGCGATGTGAGGCAGTCTGAGAGCATTGCAAGAACGGCAGAAGATACGGTGGCAGATACTACTAGAGAGCTTAGGGATGATGTGTATGCCTTAGAAGAGCGGGTTAATGATACTCTTAGAGATGTAGACCTAGAGTTAAGAGAAATACGAGACGATCTGGAAAGTAGAATCCAACAGATGTTAGATAACCCCCTTAACGATAACGAGTAATTATGGATTATCAGGTCATGTTTAATATAGCTATTATCCTTATTTCTTTTTTTGGCGGGTGGATGGTTAATCGCGTTTTTGCACTTCTTGACAAATTAGACGAAGATATGAAATTAGTGCCGGAAAAATACGTTGCTAAAGATGATTACCGTGTAGATATTCGAGAAATTAAAGACATGTTAGGTGCGATCTTCAAAAGACTAGAAAACAAGGCCGATAAATGAAACTAGACCCTGTATTACTCAATATGGCTTGTTCGTGGGCCATGAAAGCCTATAAAGATGAAAATCCAAAAGCTGCCAAAATCGAGAGTAGATTCACTTCTACCACTGTTTATGTCGCTAAACGAAAAACCATAGATATTATTGCCTTTAGAGGCACACAACAGGGCAGAGATTGGCTAACTGATGCAATGGTAATACCTGTACCGTATGCTGGAAGGCTCTGTCATGGTGGTTTTGCCCTGGCACACAAATCAGTCTGGAAAAAAGTAGTCAAGATGATTGACTGGAAGAAGCGAACTTTAATTTGTGGGCATAGTCTTGGTGGTGCTTTAGCAGAGCTAAGTGCAGCTAAAATCTGGAAGAAGCATCCGAATGTTAATCTTATTACCTTTGGCAAGCCAAACGTTTTTTTTAAAGGTTTTAAACGCCCTATGCAATTAGACAAACAAATCTCCTGTGTACAGGGAAGTGATATGGTGGCCCGAATCCCGCGTCTTTGTTACGGGCCTTCTAAATCTCAGACAATGTTATACTTTGCCAACAGTGGAATGGACTATATAGACCCTGAAAAAGCACTAAGAAAAACAGACAGAAAGGGCGGGGCTATAGCAGAACGTATTACAGACCACATGATGGATGGTTATGAAGAGCGTTTAAATATGTTTCTTGCATTACAGGATGAAATGCCTAATGAAGATGAATTAGAAGAATTGGAGAAAATGGCCGATGAGGTGGAAATTAATTAGTTTAATAGTCGTTTTTATGTTGGGCGGTTGTACTGTTTCAGAAGAAATGATTGCCAACAAAGAACTCTATTGCTCTGGAGTCTATAAAGGTATCAGAGCTGTAGGGCGCGTAGCTACTGAAGTTACAACTGGTATAGCGGTTCCAGACGTTTGCGATACTATTGACGAAATTGTCGAGGAGGAAGAGGCTGAAGCAACTGACAAAAGTGGTTAGTAATGTGGAAGCGCTCATAAAGTTATGGTTAATCTTTTATGAAACTTAAAGGGATTCTGGGAGCGTTAGCCCCCACACTGCTTAAAACGGTAGCTAGTAGTAATCCTATTGCGGGAATGGCAATCAAAATAGCTGCTAAAAAGCTAGGAATGCCAGAAACATCTAGCATCGAGCAGATCGAAGAAGTTATAGAAAGAGAACCAGAAAAAGCAGAAATCTTGCAGGACGCAGAATTAGAGATAAAAAAGCTCACTGCGAATATCGAGGGGTTCAGGCTTGAGACTGAAGACAGGCAAGACGCAAGGGCTAAGTTCGCCAAAGACCCTACGCCTAAAGTCATTGCAGTTATGGCAATGCTTGGGTTCTTGGCGTATATATTTATGGTTACGCTCCAGGCACCGGAAAGTAATGATGATGCCATTGTCAATCTTGTTCTTGGTTATCTTGGGGGGCTTGTTAGCGGTATTGCCAGTTTCTACTTCGGAAGCAGTCATAATGGAGATTAAGGGAATGGAAAAGCTTATAGAACAATTAAAACGGCATGAAGGCGTAAGAACACATGCTTACAAAGACCAGTTCGGCACGGTTCACATTGGTGCAGGGCGTAATATTTCAGACGGCCCTCACAAAGGACTAGGTTTAAGCATAGCAGAAATAGATTTTATGTTAAGTAATGATATTGTTAGAACTATTAAAGAGTTAAGTGCAGAGTACGCTTGGTTTAACGACTTGGAAGATGGGGCTAGGCGGGACGGAATTATTAATATGCACTTTAACTTGGGACGCCTTCGTTTTTCTAAATTTGCTAAAGCACTTGCTCATATGGAAAAAGGTAGTTATGACGCAGCAGCTACTGAATTTTTGGACAGTTTGTGGGCACGGCAAGTAAAAGGCCGCAGCCTGGAAGTAACAGACATGATTAAAACTAACGAGTATGTAGGGTAACCATGCCGGTTAAAAAATTACAGTTTAAAGCGGGAGTGAATAGGGAGTCTACCCGTTATGCTGCCGAAGGCCAGTGGTATGAAGCTGAAAAAGTGCGATTCAGACGGGGACTACCTCAAAAAATAGGGGGCTGGGAGCAACTTTCTGCTAGTACATTTTTAGGCATATCTCGTTCTCTCCATAACTGGGCAACATTAGGCTTACAGAATCTTGTTTCTGTAGGTACACACCTTAAGTATTACCTAGAAAAAGGTGGCGCGTACTATGATATTACCCCTATTAGAGAAACTACATCTGCTGGCGATGTTACCTTTGCGGCTGTAAACGGGGACGCTACTATAACTGTTTCTGATACATCAAACGGTTCTATTCAGAATGATTTTGTAACTTTTTCAGGTGCGGCTTCTTTAGGAGGTAATATTACTGCGGCGGTGCTTAATCAGGAGTATCAGATAGCTACGCGCCTAAACGATAATTCCTACACTATAGAAGCTAAAGATACTTCCGGTTCTACAGTTACAGCAAATGCTTCTGATAGCGGTAATGGAGGAGGAAGCACTGTAGGTGCTTATCAAATAAATACAGGTAATGAAATTGAAGTGCCGTTTACTGGGTGGGGTGCTGGTACATGGAGTCAAAGTACATGGGGTAACGGGGGAACTACTCAGGCAGGGATGCGGTTATGGAGCCAATCAAATTTTGGTGAAGATTTATTCTTTTTGCATAGAAATGGAGCTTTATATTACTGGGACGCAAGCGGTGGTATAGCTACTAGAGGGGTGTTAGTAAGTTCTTTAGGAGGTGCGGCACAGGTTCCTACAGTGGCTAATATAGCTTTTGTTTCTGATATTTTCAGGTTTGCATTTTGTTTTGGGGCCAATGCTGTGGGCAGTTCTACACTTGATCCTATGCTCATCCGGTGGTCTGACCAAGAAGATATAAGCGACTGGAACCCTACAGCTATTAATCAGTCCGGTAGTTTAAGTTTATCTGAGGGTACTGAAATAATACAAGCTATCCAAGCCCGACAAGAAATTCTAATTTGGACTGATGCGGCTTTATATGGACTTCAGTATTTGGGTGCGCCGGAGGTATGGGGTGCAACTTTACTAGGTTCTAATATTACAACCGCTAGTTCTAATTCAGCCGTTTATTCTAATAATGTTGCCTATTGGATGGGTAAAAATAAATTTTATTTTTATGATGGCACTGTTAAAACATTGCCTTGTGAAGTGCGTAGTTATGTATTTGACGATTTTAACATAGAACAGTATGACCAGATCGTTTGTGGTTCTAATGAAGAATTTGATGAAATATGGTGGTTTTATTGTTCTAACGGGGTTACTCAAAATGACCGTTATGTGGTCTATAATTATGTAGAAAATATCTGGTATTACGGTAGTTTAGCTAGATCAGCATGGCTTGATTCTGATTTACGTGTGCATCCGTTAGCAGCTACTTTTAGTAACAAGTTAGTGAGCCATGAAAAAGGAGTAGACAATAACGAAACAGGCACTCCAGCAGCTATTACTGCTAGCATTACTTCTACTCAGTTTGATCTGGATGACGGTGATCGGTTTATGTTGGTAAACCGGATGTTGCCCGATATGACTTTTGACGGGTCTACGGCAGCCTCTCCAGCCGCTACTTTAACTTTAAACCCTTTAGAAAACTCTGGTTCCGGGCGATATAATCCTGCTTCTGCGGGGGGAAATAGTAGCGCTACTGTTACTAGAACAGCTACAACACCTATAGAGGCATACACTGGGGAAGTTTTTATTCGTGTGCGGGGGCGGCAAATGTCGTTTAAAATTGAATCTACAGCTACAGGAGTAACGTGGAAGCTGGGCGCACCTAGAATGGATATGCGTCCTGACGGCAGGAGGGGATAATGCCTAATGACCTTATAAACAAGGTTACTAATTCAGCATTGCCTATACCCCCAAAAGGAACAGCTTTAAGTGGGTATCTTGATGACCTGAATAATATATTGCGTTTGTTTTTCAACGGGTTATCAAATACGGTAAACTTGTTGACCGGGGATTACGGAGGCAGGTTTTTAAGTGTTCCTAATGGAAAATTTTATTCCACAGTAGATCAAACCGCAGGGTCCACGGGCACTGCATACGCAATACAGTTTGAAAACACGTATCTTGGCGAAGCCATGAGCGTAGCGTCTAATACCCAAATAACCCCAACCTACTCAGGGGTTTACAATTTTGAAGTGTCAGCTCAATTAACTAGCACTTCCGCCGGTGCCAAAACCGTTGATATTTGGGTAAAAAGAAGTGGTACAGATGTAACAAATACTGCTAAACAGCATGTCTTATCAGGCTCAGGCAGTATTGATGCGTTTAACTACAATTTTACAATTGATGTACAAATAGGGCAGTACATAGAAATTATGTGGGCAACTACTGATACTAATGTAAGTCTTAATCATCAGGCGGCATCCAGCCCTCGCCCTGTCATACCTTCTGCTATTGCCAGTGTATTTTTAATTTCAGCACTACCGGGGACTTTACCTTAGATGCCTGTAGGTGACACTAACATTGCATACGATCAACCTAAAGGGCCGCAACCAGATATATTGGGGGACAAATATACTGGAGGCACTTTAGGCTACTCTGGATTGATCCGAAGCATCCCTCATACGGGGACGATGGGCAGTCCTAAGTCACAAGCAACCCTAAACAATATAATCATGGAAGCTGTAGAAGGGATGTCTTCCATTGCTGACTGGACTGCACAAGAAAGTTGGGAGTTTGAACAACGTGTTAATACCAGACTTTTAGCAGCGGCAGCGGCTGACCCAGAAGATACAGAATTACAAACAGTTGCACAAAATATACAACGCGATAGAAATTTATTTCAAATATACAGAGACAAACTACAAGAAGTAGAAAATTTAAAAGCACAAGCTTTAGAAGCTGCTATTGCTGAAGACTGGGATACACATGCAAGTATAAGAGGGGCTGAAAATGCCGCTGAAAAAATACTTAAAGATATGACGCATTTTCCTGATGGAACACTTAGACCAGATAATACTTTTATGCGTGTAGGTGGCGTAGGTTATGAGAACTGGGGCGTAGAACGTGCTTCTATTTTGTACAACCCTGATGATCTTTCGGCTTTTGATAAAGATTTTGAAAAAGTCTATGGTGATCCTTCACTTTATGACCAGGCAGCAAAGGGGCTTATATTTGGGCCAATGGGGGTGCAATATAATTTTATTTTAGATGGAGACCTTCCCGGCGACCCCGCTGTTAAAGTAGGTGAGGTAGACGATAAAGGGCAAGGAACAGATATAGGAGTAACAAGTGGTTCAGGTGCGCTTGATAGCATATTAAGAAAAATTCTGGGTCAAGACCACGGGGGTTGGGTATACGCTGCTATAGAAGGTGGGATTGCAGGACTAGAAAAAGCTACTGGACTACCTGTAACAGTATTAGTAGATATTCTTAATAATACAGTAGGAAAAGGACGACAGGTTGTACAAGAAAAAATATTAGATGCTGTTGAAGCAGCGGGAAAGGTACTTACAGGCGGTGAAAGCGGTACAGCTACTGCGGGAGGAACCGGTACTGGAAGAGGGGCAGCAGAAGCAACCGCAGCAGCAACTTCAGCTAGTACAGCAGGGAAAAAAAGCAAAAAAGATTGGCAAAAAACAGTTACTGCTATATTAGGTGGCATCGGTGCAGCGGCTGCTGTTTCTGGTTGGTTTAAAGATGATGATGACGATGATAACAAGGTAGTTACTACTGGTGATGAGGATGCTAACAAGGTAGTTACTACTGGTGGTGATGGCGATACCACTACCACTGATCCAATAACCGGAACCCTTAGTTTAGATAAACCTTCTGTAGAAGGTACTTTAGCGCCAGAAGGATACGGAAGCCTAGATGCTTTAGATTCTATACTTGGAGGCACAGGCAGTGCAAACGTAGCCGGAGGTACAGGAAGTGAAGATATATTTGGAGGTTCAGGCGCAGTTGATGTAGCCGGAGGTACAGGAAGTGCAGATATATTTGGAGGTTCAGGCGCAGTTGATGTAGCCGGAGGTACAGGAAGTGCAGATATATTTGGAGGCTCAGGAAACGTAAATGCGTTTGGTGGTGTAGGTGGTGCAGATATATTTGGAGGTTCAGGTGCAATTGATGTAGCTGGGGGTACGGGAGGAAGCGATTTATACGGGGGCACAGGTACTTTAGATGCGCTTGTTAATTTTTTAGGTTTAAATACAGCGGGGGGTTTTGAGCCGGGAGCTTCAGGCTCACTTGAAACTTTAGCTTCTGGGTCGCTTGATACTTTAAACACTGGATCGCTTGATACTTTAAATACTGGGGCATTAAATTATTTGCCTCGTATGTCTTCTGGAGTACAAGGTATACGAGAAACTCCGGGCGATGTAGTAGATATTGATTACCTTTATGACATTGGCGGGGAAAGTATTTTTGCTCCTATGGTGTATGACGATGATGAAAATGAAAAAGAAAAAGGAGAACGGCTGTATGTTTATCAAGAAGGGGGTACTGTGGAAAATCAAGATGCGGTAGATACGCTTATTAGGCGGCCTGGTCAATATGGAAGAAACTATTTTACTCCTGGTGAGTTTGTGCCTACAGGAACTGCGGTGGGCGGTGCAGCTTTAGATTCTAATTTAATACAAATCCCTGAGTATACTTACAACCGAAATTTACTCCCTGCGTTTGGTGGCCCTGCTTTAACATCTACAGGAATGCCTGTAGAAACATCTACTGTTGGAGGTCTTGGAGACGCGGTTAACAGTTCGACAGCAAGTACCATAGGCACTATAGGAGCCGAAACTGTTATACCTGGCGTTGATACTCAAACAGGCGTACTTACTTCTAGCGATGTCGATACTACAGAAGGTGCAAGTTTTGTTGATCCTGTATATGACTATTTAACAAATTTAGGTTTTGGGGGGACTCCACAAAATATAACCCAAACACATGTACAAGACTTTTTAACTTCGGGTTTTACATTAGACGAGTTAGCCAGCGCTTTGGGGACAACAACTTCTCAACTACAGGCTATTGCTGACTATAGTGCTCCTGTACAAACACAAAATGCACTTCAACAATATCTTTCAACGCTAGGTTATGGTGCCTCTCCTAAAACCCTTACTAAAGAAGATGTTACTTCTTTTATGGGGCAAGAAAATTTTACTTTAGCTGAAATAGCCTCCGAACTGGGTGTAAGTGAAGATTTACTTAATCAAATTTATAGCTACACCCCTTCTACTGCTACTTCTTTAACTCCTGTAGAAACATATTTAATAAACAAAGGTTACGGAGGAGAAGGGCAAGCTATAAGTCAGGCAGATGCAGTTGAGTTTTTAGACTCATCAGATTTTACAATAGAACAAATAGCAGAAGAATTAGGTTTAACAGTTGCAGATATTCAAAATGCAGCTACCTATGGAGGTCAAACAGCTACTTCTACTGGGCTATCTGAATTACAAAATTATTTAATAAACCAAGGATTTGGTGGAGGGGGTAAAGAAGTAACCGCTGATGATGTAGCTGCATTTGGAGAGTCAGACTTTAATCTGGACGAGATAGCCAGTGCTTTAGGTTTAACTGTTGCCGATTTAAATGCTATTGAACAGTATGCAGGTCAAACTGCTACTTCTACTGGTTTATCTGACATACAAAATTATTTAATAAACCAAGGTTTTGGCGGGGCTGGTAAAGCTGTAACTGCCGCAGATGTAACTGCGTTTGGAGAGTCAAACTTTAGTTTAGAAGATATAGCTAGTGCTTTGGGCCTAACTGCTGCTGATTTAAATGCAGTGGGGGCTAGTATGGCTACTTCAACCGGCTTGTCTGAAATACAAAACTATTTAACAGAACAAGGTTTTGGGGGAGCTGGTAAAACTGTAACCGCTGAAGATATAACTGCATTTAAAGGGTCAGACTTTAGTTTAGAAGATATAGCCAGTGCCTTGGGTCTGACTGTTGCTGATTTAAATGCAGTGGGAGCTGGAACTGCTCAAGCAACCGGTTTATCTGGAATACAAAACTATTTAACAGAACAAGGTTTTGGTGGGGCTGGTAGAGCTGTAACCGTTGAAGATATAACTGCGTTTGAAGAGTCAAACTTTAGTTTAGAAGATATAGCCAGTGCCTTGGGTCTGACTGTTGCTGATTTAAATGCAGTAGGAGCTGATGCTGCTAGTTCAACTGGTTTATCCGGGTTACAAAATTATCTAATTAATCAAGGTTTTGGTGGGGCTGGAAGGAACATAACCGCTGAAGATATAACTGCGTTTGGAGAGTCAAACTTTAGTTTAGAAGATATAGCCAGTGCTTTAGGGGTAACAGTTGATACTTTAAATGCTATTTCAAGCTATACAGCACCTTCGGCGGGGGGTACTACTCTTTATAGCTATTTATCAAATTTAGGGTTTGGTTCTGATGCTGTTACTATAACCCCTGCAATAGCAAAAGAATTTTCTGTGGGTGGCGCAGAGTTAGGGTTTTCTTTATCACAAATAGCAAGTGCATTAAATGTAACAGAAGCACAGCTTAGTTCGTTAATTGCAGAACATGATGCTGCTAACACAGTACAAGCTGCGGGGGGCGGATTAATGCAAAGCCAAGGCTATTATTTAGGTGGGCCTACCGACGGCCTGGCAGATCAAGTACCTGCCACAATAGATGGAGCACAACCCGCCGCATTAAGTGATGGTGAATTTGTAATACCTGCTGATGTAGTAAGTCATTTAGGCAATGGCAACTCAGAAGCAGGCGCACAACAACTATATGGAATGATGGATAGGTTACGTGAAGAACGTACCGGGACTACTCGACAAGGCCCGGAAATAAACCCTATGCAAATGATGCCAGCTTAGGAGATTAAAAATGAGTAACGGAAGTGCAGTAGGAGCAGAAACAGGTTCCCAAGAGTCATTATCTGATTGGGCAGCGCCATACGTAACTGAGATGCTAGGTAAGGGGCAGGCACTTGCTTCTACGCCTTATGATGCGTATACCGGTGCATTAACTGCGGGTGCGTCAGGTTTACAAACCCAAGGGTTTGGGGGGTTAGGTTCACTAGCTTTACCTGGAGCAAGTGCAGCGGGGTCTTTTACAGGGGCAGCGTATCAACCCGGAACCGACGCTACTGCGGCTGATGCTAGTGTTGTACAGCAATATATGAATCCGTATATACAAGCTGCTCTCCAACCTCAAATTGATGCAATGGCAAGGCAAAATCAAATAGCAAAAAACGAAATGCAAGGTCAGTACAGTAAAGCAGGAGCTTTTGGTGGGGGCCGACAAGCAGTGGCGGGAGCAGAGTTAGATAGAGGGTTTTTAGACAGGGCAGCGGCTGTAACAGGACAAGGCTATAAAGATGCTTATGACCGCGCTTCGGATTTATTCGGTGAAGAAAGACGTTATGGTTTAGATGCTTTAAAAGCTCAGTTAGAAGGCGGTGAACAACAGCGTGCTATAGAACAGGAAGGTGTATTAGCTGATATTGGACAGTTTAAAGAACAAAGAGACGACCCTTTTAAGAAAGTCCAGTATATGCAGTCGTTGCTTCAAGGACTTCCAACCGAAGCTATATCTCGTGACATCGTAGAACCCAGCGGAATGAGTCAGGTTCTTTCTGATTTAGGTTTGGCTGGAACCTTTTTAGATTTAATGTTTGCACAACCAACTAAAACCACAGGCTCAGGGGGCACAACTACTACTACTACAGGAGGAGGAATATTTTCGGGTTTATTTGATAAAGGGTGAAGATGGCTACCTCCGTGTAAATTATTCAAGGATATAAACAATGGTTTTTAACGTACAAGAACAAGTAAATGCCTACGAAGATAAAGGCGTAAATGCGTTGCAAAAAATGCAGCAACAAAACCCTAAGTTGTTGGTTGGTATTGCGTTAGAAAATTTAATGAAAGACATGCAAGAAGATCAACGAGCCAAACAAGCGGCTGCTGGTGGTGTCGGTGCTCCTATAATTGATAAAAAACTTGCAGGTTTAAGTGGGATGGGGGGCTTAGGACAACAAGAAGCTATGGCTACTGCGGCTCCTGGCCTTCAACAACGTGGGCAACAAATGCAAGGGCAACAAATTCTTAAAGCCTTACAGCAAGCAGCTAGAAGGCCCGGTGGTATGCCCGCAGCTATGGCTCAAGCTGGAAGTATGCCAGCAACAAGACCCGGCGCGATGCCCACACAACGAATGGCAATGGGTGGGATTGTTGGGTATCAGGATGGAGGGAATGTACAACCCATCCCTGCACTTATGGATAAGTATGGCAGTGAGATGGTAATGGAGTTTCTGGAAGGGGAAAAACAATTACAAGAAGAAAGCAAATATGTAGCGCCTCAGTATACCGCTGCTTACCAACAAAAAGCAGACAATTTCTATTCAGGGTTTGACCAAGGGTTTGTAAGCGACTTACTTACAGCCAGATCAGGGCAGTCCTATCCTAAATTTAGCAGCACAGACGAGTTAATGAAGTATGTAACGCGAGATCGTCCGGGGCTAAGATTTACAGGCCCAAAGCCTAACCCTGAAGAAATGGCCCACGGTGGCATCGTAGGCTATGCTAATCGAGGACTTGTAGAAAACAGTCCTTTTTCCACAGACCTTGCTGATATGGACATAGATGCAGTATTAGATGCCATTCGACAAGTTGAAAGTGGTGGTAATCCTGATGCTGATTCAGGCTATGCCTATGGAGCATACCAAATTAACCCTGAAGCTGGATTAGAACCCGGATACGGTGTTGAACCTATAGACGTATATAACAGTTCTGAAGAAGAACAACGAGATTATGCACGAAACTATTTAACAGCTATGTTTAATAAATATGGCAACATGGAAGATGCTTTACAAGCATACAATGTAGGACCAACAGCTCTTGATGAAATACAAGCGGGTAGAAGAGATATGCCGCAAGAAACAGGAAATTATGTTGGTAACATTAGAAACCAATTAGCAGGTGGTGCTATGAATGAAGATTTTGTACCTCTTTCCAGTATGGCAGACGATGAAGGCATGGTCAGTCAGGCCGTTAACTGGGCAAAAGAAAACCCATTTGAGGCTGCTTCTTTAGGGTTAATGTTTATACCGGGAGTTGGTTGGGGTATGGCAGGAGCACGGGGTGCGGCAATGGGAGCCAGAGCTTTAGCACCTAGAGGGATAGCCGCAGCGAAACAAATAGGGAGTGGAATACGTGAAGGCGCTCGGAATTTGTTTACTAGACCCCTTAAGTCAGGTCCGGGCAGTGCGGTTAGAGACCCGGCAACTGGTCAAATGATGAGGGCTAGCGATTTAACAAACTTTTCAAGAGGACGGCTTGGTGATCCGGGCGGAAACACCGTTCTACCTGGAGTAAAGTATAACCGTGCTTTTTCACCCGGACGTACTGCGGCTGCTGCGGGGGCTGCTGGATTTGCAGGGTCAAACCTAGTTGGAGATGCTTTAACTCCCGGTGGACCCGGCAATAACGTATCTCCCGGTTTAGCTGCGGCAGACAGAAGAAGAACATTGCGGGAAAACCCTGCTATAGGTTCTTTGCGTGAAGTAGGTAGGCTACAAGACAATCAACAACAACAAGAACATGAAAATGAAATTGCGTTGTTAAATGCAGCACAAAACCGACAGTTTGGTGGCCCTGGCAATAATGTATCTCCTGGTATAACTAACGCACAAAGAAGAAGAACATTGCGGGAAAACCCTGCTATAGGTTCTTTGCGTGAAGTAGGACGACAACAAGATGAAGGTGCTAAAGGGGCTTTAGAATATTTACAAAGCATAGGCCGTCAACAACAAATGGGGGCCGACACTCAAGATATGGTAAACAGGGCTGACCCCGCTCGGACTCTTAGAGGTATAGATACTGATAGAGAATTTGAATCTTCTAATGCAGGAATAATGAGTGAAGCAGATAGGTTTAGCCAAATGTTTCCAGATGCTAAAGGAGCTGTTAGACGCTATCAAGATGAGCAAGCAGAAGATGAACTTCCTAGTTGGTATAAAGGTAAAGTATATGAGCCAGGTGCTATGGGTGATTTTGCTGAAATAAAAGATTACTTACAAAGCCTCTTTGGTTTTAAAGAAGGAGGAAGAGTTGGTTTTCAACCCGGAGGGGCGGTAGGTTCCATGTCAGGCTCTGGCAATATTAATGTAGGAACACTTGGTTCGGGAAGCGAAACAGACGAAGAAGAATTTGTCCCACTTGAAGATTTATCAGATGAAGATGACATGATAAATAAGACCATTAACTGGGCAAAAAACAATAAGTGGGAAGCTGCTTCTCTAGGACTTATGCTTGTACCGGGACTTGGTTGGGGTGTTGCCCTGGGGCGGGCTGGTATGCTGGGAGCCAGAGCTTTAGCACCTAGAGGAATAGCAGCACTAGGAAGGGCATTTGGACCGGGAAGTAAATTAGGTAAAGTAGGTCAAAAAATGTTTACTAAACCCCGACAATACACCAAAGATTTTAAAATAGAAGACCCTACCTTATTAAATAAAGCAGGAAAACCTACTGTGTTAAGGGGTAAAAAAGGGTTTGAGGAAGCAATAAATCCAAGAGCAGCCGTAGAAAGAATACCCGGCGCGTTAAAAACACGTAGAGGAAAGCCTGTAGGGGGTAGAAATCCTGATATAAGAAGAGCATCAGCAGCCAGAGACCCGTTAATTAGCCCTAGAGTTTTTGATCCTTTGCGTGCTACCGGAGTAGCAGCCACACCCGGTGCTATATCAGCGGGAATAAGCGCACTTGGGGGAGACGAAGCTCAAGCTCAAGCTCAAACTCAAGTCTCAAGGGACACATCAAATCTTGATCGCAGTAGACCTTTTGATGTGGAAGCATTCTCAGAAGCATATCCTGAATTGGTAGCAGAGATGCGCCAACGCCCGTTAGATGAGACTCAACGTAGTTACGATGAACAAAGAGCAGCTTTGGAAGCACGCAGACGTGAAGAAGCGCGACCCGGCATTATGAGTCAGGTTGGTAATGCTCTTGGGTCTGAAAGAGCGCAACGCCTTTATCAGGCAATGCAAACTTTAGGTCTTGGAGGAGGCGCTGCCAGAGGGCAAGAAGGTTTGCAGCTTATGGCAAATTTAGAAACAAGAAACGCGCAACGAAGAGAACTGGATGCCTTGGAAGATAAACTAGCTGTAGACAGGGAAAATATAGCCGCACAAGAACGTGCGAATTTATCTAATCTCTATGCAGCGGTTTATAACGATACAGGGTTTCAACAGCATTCAGCCAAAATAGCAGAGGAAAAGGGTTTATCTATGGACGATCCCGAAGTAATAATAGCTACTTTAGCGGCTTTCTTTGGGGCGCTCCCACAAAGCCCAGTATTAGATAATATGGGAGGGTTAGATGGTCCTACTAGAAGTGAAATGGAAGCATATATTCAATAATGTCTGATTTAGATTTAGCAGTTAAGGCTTTTAATAAAGCCAAAGCACAAGGAGATACAGTCAATGCAAAGCGTTTTGCACAGGCAGCTTTAGATTTAGATACACCTACCTCTCCTGTGTTCAATCCAATTACTCTGCTAGGCGGTTCGATGCCTAGCATAGCCCCTCCTGCCCCCCGTGATAGTTCCTTGCCATTGCCAGATGCAAGCGATAGAAGCCTTTTTAGAGAAACAGCAGACGTGGGTCTCCAATTCGGAAAAGGTGCTGTTTCGGGTGTTCGTTTTATTACTGATACTTTAGGTGCAGGTAACCCTTTATCCCAGGCATTAAGTGGTACTGAAGAATGGTTAGACAGCCTTCTTTCTGCCCAGTCTAAACGGGACCAGCAAGAAGTTGCTCGGATATTAAAAGAAGCCGAAGACAAAGGAATGGGTGCTCAAGTAGTAGCCGGTCTTAAAGCTTTAACTGTTGCTCCCGTAGATTTAGTTGTAAATGCTTTTGGTACTTCTGTGCCGGTCTTAGTCGCAGGTATTTTGGGTGGAATGGCTGGTCTAGGTGCAAGGGGTGTGGCTACTGGTGTAGGAGTATTAACTGGAGTTGGTATTACTAAAGGCGCTATTAACGATGCTGTTTTCCAAGAATTAATAAGCGCTGGTGTATCAGAAGCCGATGCTAAAGAAGCTGCAAAAGAAGCGCAGGCATACGGTGGAAATAACTTAGATAACATTGCTTTCGGTGGTTTTCTTGGGGGGATAGCTTCAAAAGTAGGCATGGAACCAAAAATCCTTACCAGTGGAGTAGGAAGAAGGTTAGCTGGAGATGTGTCTGCGGAAGGGTTAAAAAATGCAACGAAGCTAGGGCTTATAAAAGAAGCTTCTCGTACAGCATTAAAAGAAGCATTGCCTGAAGCTTTACAGGGTGGGCAGGAACAATTTGCAAGTAACATCGCGCTTCAAAGAGAAGGTATTGATACGCCTACTTTTAGAGGGGTAACAGGAGCTGCCACATTAGAGGGTGCGGTAGGTGCGCCAGTCGGAGCTATTAGTTCATTAGGTTCAGACATTATAAAACCACGCGGGACAGAACTGGCTGATATTGAAGCAGAGATAGAAAGGCTAGCAGGGGAACAAGAAACAGAAACATTTGAAGAAAAAGAAGAAGAAGCAGCGCAGGAAGACAAAGTAAGACTTAAGGCAGACAGACAGAAAAGAATGGAAGAAGCTGACAGAGCATATTGGCGCAAAAGGAAAGAATCCGAAAAAAGTTATGCAGAACGCGGCATTGAAGAAAGACAACTGGAAGGGGTGGCAGCGTATGAAAACCCTGAAGAAATTAGGCAACGTGTAGTAGATGAGGTTTATGAAAAATTAATAAATGAAGGGGTGCTAGAAGACGAGGCTGTAGAAACCGCCGAGCTTCGTGGTGAAGAAGCAGCGGATGCAGCAATTAAAAGAGAATTTGAATTACAAGGCGTAGAAGAAACTGTTGTATCTGACGCAGCAGATGAGTTAACAAGACGCGAACAAGAAGACCTCCAAGCTTTTATAGACACAGAAGCAGGCTATGACGGCTATGTAGATTCTGTTAAAAATAAAATGGAAAAAGAAAGTGGGGTTAGCCAACAAAGACAAATAGACGATTATCTTAAAAGTCTTTCGGAAGGAAGATTAGATAAGCTGTTTAAATTTACACCAGACAGAACGTTTCGTAAGCTAGTAGACAATGCGGTAGTTGAACAAAATAAGGCTTACAACAATTACAGAGACCGAGTAGAAAGAGCAATACAAAATGATTTGATATTAAAAAACTTAATTCAGGCTGGCTATAAAAAAACAGATTTAGGAAGGTTTCTTAGAGCACTTAGGGATGGAAAAACTAATTCCATTTTTCCTAAATTTAAAATGCCCACTACACAAGAAACGACTAAGGGTATTCTTAAGTATATAGACATAAATAAAGCGAGGGGCTTAAGAAAAACTAAAGAAGTTGATGCTTTTTTCTCTACAATAGATTTAGAAAGACCAATTAGTGATGTAATTAAGTCCTACCGTACAACAAAAGGGTATGCAGCCGCAGCCCTTAAAGAACAAGCAAGAACAAAAAAAGAATTTCCAAACATAGAAAAAGAAGACTTACTAGCAATTGAAGAAGCAAAACTAGAACTAGATATAATTACAGAAAAAATATTTAGTTTAAGACCAGACAGTACAATAGACCCTTCAAAAAGTGCAGAAGACCCTATAGCTTACACTGAGTACCTTGCAGATGCAGAAACAGTGGAAGAATATTGGCTGGGGTTAAAAAATGCACAAAATATTCCAGGGTTTACAGCCGAAGATGATTTACTTGTAGATGATGTAAATGCTGAATCAGGCAAACTAAAAGGGGAAGCTAGCAACTTAAAAGGGGAAAAAAGAAAACGTGCTTTAGCTATAAATAAATATTTTAATATGCCTTTTGTTGACACCTATCCTGAACTGGCTTTAGAAGAACTTGCTATAGATGTAGCTTTAGACCCTACCGGTATTGAACAAGAAATAATAGACAGCCGCCCCGTCTCAGTCCGAAGTTCAACAGGAAGATTGCCTACTCCTCCAAAAGAAGTATTAACAAAAGCACTTGAATTAATACCAACGGACGCGAGGCGAACTGCATTAAAGCGTAGTGTAGATACTATTAAAGCTACACAAAATGCTAAAGACTGGGTGCTTGAATCAGAACTTTCTACAGCTATAAAAGATAATTTTATAGCGCGTGTTGATATTATTAGAGAAGACCATAAAAAACAAATTTTAAAAAATGCAAGAAGTTTACAAGGCGCAGATAACTTAAGAAAAAACAAAATAGCAGAAGAGCTAGGTGTAGAGTCAGCTAGTACGTATGTAAGTGACGTTTTTAAATTTGAAGAAGGAAGTGACAACGAAACAAAAGCGTTTAATAAAGCTAAAAGACAGATAGCAAAAGACGTTAAAAACAAAAAAGTACCAGACACATTTAAAGATGTTAAAGAAGAAGTAAGTGCTCTGGAAGGTGAAGATGTAGATACAGATGCGGATGCAAGTGTTGACGCTGCTAATAGAGAATTAACAAAACAACAAGCAACCGCTAAACTTAAAAAAATAAACAGAGAAGCAAAAAAAATTCAGGATAAATTACAGGAGAAACAACGAGAAAAAATTAATACTGCCGCTCATGGATTTGCAACAAAAGAAATGACGGAAAAATACAAAGGTAAACCATTAAAAAAAGATGAACCTAACAATAGAACTGAAGAGTGGAATACTTTGTATATTGCTGAAAAAAGTAGACTATTAAAAGCTTATGATGCAGCGCTAAAAGCTAAAGCTACAGATAAAGAATTAACTCCCGAACAGAAAACACAATTAGAAAAAGATTTACCAAAAGATGTTGAAGCGTTTAGAAACACTAAACGCCAAGAGATAGCAGAAGAGCTAAACTTATCTATAGATGACCCCGCAGTAGAAACGGAGTTAAACAAACGTATAACAGTAGAAGGTACGCCAAACATATTACCGGGAGTACCGAAATATACCGCAGATGCTAGTGACAAGAAAAGACTTGCCCAGATAATAGACCCGCAAAAACCTCAAGAAATAGACCCAATAATACAAGAGTATGCAAATAATGTACGGGGTTTAAATCGTACTATTGAAATACTCCTTGCTTCAGAACCTAAAGAAATAAGACCTGTTTTACGTAAGCTACGTAAATTAGCTGCGGGTACTAAAGTACGTATAGAATCTTTTGCTGATCCAGAAGAAGTGGGTCGTTATTACTCGGAAGAAAGGGTTATCGCGTTAGACCCCGAAAGGGGAATGAATAAAGCTACGTTCTTCCATGAACTTTCTCATGCGGGTTTGGATCGTTTATTAGCTAACCCTGATTCTAAAGAAGTAAAAAAACTTTTTGAGTTCTATTCTTCTATAAAAACCCAGATGGGGGATGCTTACGGAGGGACTGATCTTTATGAGTTTGTTGCAGAGCTAGTAGGTAATTCTGAGTTTCAAAACCTTCTTAAAACAATAAAAGCACCGAAAAGTAAATCACTTTGGGACACTATAATAGATTCCATTTTAGAATTTCTAAACATTCGTAAAGGCCAAAGTGCGTATGATGCGTCGTTTAAATTTTTAAATGATGTTATAGAAGCGCGTCCTTCTATAGAACCTTCCCGTTTAGAACGTATGTTTTTTGCCAATGAAAATCCAGAAGTAGTTTTTAAAGAAGCAAGCGATGAGCTGCCGCCGTTTCGTTCTCGACGTTTAAAAGAAACAATGGAAAATATAGAAGGACCAGCAAATTTTGTTGACAAACTTAAAACAGGAGCGTCCGGTGCCCTTCGTCTTGATAATTTAATGGAAGCCTATGGCAAGCATTTACCCGGCATTAAACAAATAATTGAGTTCGTAGAAAAACGCCAGGGAGAACAAGAACAAGGCATTGCAGAAATTAATAAAAAATATAAACAGTTTTATAAATTGGCTGACAAATACAACCCTGCCATGAAAACAATGGGTAAAATGGCTATAGCTATGCGGCTTGCACGAGTAGATATATTTGAACCGGCACCTAGTCTTAAAGATAAGACAGGCAAAAACAAAACAGGCAAAGAATTAGTTAGAGAAGAAAAAAGATTAAAAGCTTACAAGGAAGGTAAAGCTACGTTTGAAAAACTTGGTAAGATGGAAGGAGGAAAATCTATACAAAATATGTACAAGATCATGCGGGCTGATTTTGATAAAACGTATAAAGATTATGTAAATGTTCTTCTTAATTCTATAAAAGATTTTGAGTTAAGAAACGAAGTAAAAAAACAATTTGATGCAGAAAAACCTATTGCAGGTTATATACCGGCTCGCCGCTATGGTGATTTTGTTTTAATCTATGTAGATAAAGCTACAGGAGAAAGAACTGTCCGTACCTTTGAGTCTAGGTCAAAAAGAAATAAAGAAATAAAAGCACTGGGTTTAAACCATCGTATTGAAATTCAAAAACAATTAAATGAAGCTGAAACAGAAGAAGAAAGAAAAAGTTTAAAAGAACAAACAAAAAAATTAAAAGTAAATGATTACGTTACTTTAAATAGTATTAAAAGCACAGTTACAGCTTCGTTTCCTCCAGAAAACTTTATTGCAGATGCTATGGAAGCAGTGAAACAGACTGGTGAAGAGCAAGGTTTAGGTAAAGAACAAGCGCAAGCTTTGGCTACAAGCGTATACGAAGCATATGTAGATTTATTTCCTGACACTTCTTTAATGCAACAGTTTCAAACTTCAGCAGATATAGCTGGGGCTTCAGACGATATACTTCGTGTCTGGGGGGAGTCGATGGTTAAGTGGGAGCGTAAACTAGCTGACCTTAAATACAACGCTAAAATACAAGAAGGTTTTAATAAAGTACGTTCACAGGCTTCGGGCTATAGCCAACTGTCGCCTTCAGACCCTTCAGAGTCAACTATACATTCTCTAGGAAGAAATATTGCAGGTAAGAAAGAAGGAGAAGGAAGAGAAGAGTTTACTTTAAACCCGCAGTACGCTCCCTGGGCCGCTGGTGCTACCACTGGTAGTTATTTTTTGTTTATGGCAGGTAATGTTTCTTCTGGCGTAGTAAATTTAAGCTCTGTCCCCCTACTAGCGTATCCTATACTAGCAGCTCGGTACGGAGGCATAAAAACAGCAACGGCTCTTGGAAAAGCAAGTAAAACTGCTATTAATGATTGGGAAACAGACCCTAAATATAAAGTGTTGTATGAAACACTGCGGGACCATGCCCAGTTACGCCATACGTTAGAACGAGAAGTTCTTGAAGGCGCTCGCCAAAGCTCAGAAGAATATA
>Ga0098040_1000369_pt1 | contig 20859 bp, 30 predicted proteins | sample 7_EtaG_FD_75065 | JGI IMG/M metagenome (GOLD analysis project Ga0098040, IMG submission 75065) | Marine viral communities from the Subarctic Pacific Ocean - 7_ETSP_OMZ_AT15161 metaG | ecosystem: Environmental > Aquatic > Marine > Oceanic | place: Pacific Ocean | collected 2015-01-08
ACATATTTGCCAATAGCCATATCACTGCTAAAGATACTATCGAGGGTGTCATCAGCATCAACCAAAACACAACTTGCAAATTGACGAATAGGGGTCCGTACTCCCGCCATGACTGGCGTTGGGATGCTGATTTTGTGTCTGGAGATGGCGTCGTAGTATCGTCTGACATAATCTAATCTAGTTTCTTTAGGGTACTCTGAAAACATTGTTGCAGCAATCATGAGATACATGAACTGTGGTGTCTCAAAGACATCACCTGTGCTGCGATCTTGTACCAAATATTTATCAACGACTTGGCGAAGACCTGCATAAGTAAACAGATAATCACGGTCATGATCTATAAAAGATTCTAACACATCAATCTCTTTATCACTATATGATGTAAAGAAATGTTTATCATAGATGCCCCTCTCAACGCACTGTGTTGCGTGATCTCCTAGATTGGGTGGTTCATGCATACGACCCCACAACTGCTTCCTAAGAGCGAACAGAAGAAGTCTAGCAGCAACGAACTGATAGTTAGGATTCTCTAAGTCAATTAGATCACTAGCACTCTTAATAAGAATCTCTTGAATCTCTTTTGTAGTAATTCCATCATAAAATTGTATTCCAGAATTAATCTCAATTTGAGATGCAGAAACACCAGCAAGATCCTTAACTGCTTCCTCGACCATCTTATGCATTTTATTAAGATTAAGAGGTTCGATAGATCCTTTCCTCTTACGAACTTTAGTTCCGTTGCTCATACCCTTTTCCAATTGTTAAATTTGATTTTTGCTTCTAATCCTGAATATGTATTAGATTCTAGCAGAGGCATGATCTTATGCCCCTGAACAACCATATCATTAATGTCCTTCTCCCACATATTAGATGGCCATATCACAACTCTCTCACCTCTGTCGATGGTGTCGGAGATTCGTTTAACAATTTCTGTATTCCTCGGCTCGTTATCATAGACCCAAACAGGAGTGCTAACACCCCACTTCCTAACATCACCGTCTGCACCGCACATAGCGATGCTATTGCGAACGAACGAGCTGTCGAACGGTCCTTCTGTAACGAAGACTGGAGCATCTGTTCTGATGTTATCCAGTCCGTAGATCTTTGGTGCCTCATCATCTAACATGGTTGTGATATATTTAACAGAACTTGGACCTAGAGATCTACCCTGAAATCCTATGAGTTCTTTTTTATAGTAAAGAGGTATTACTATCCTTGATTCTTCTTTAACCTTTGAAGAAAAAGTAGGTTTATAAGAGTTAACAAACGCACAAAACTTCTCTGCATAATAGAACTTTGTAGGTTCTAATGCACGAGACTCTAAGTATGTTCGGCCTTGAACAACCTCTGAGCAAAGAGGTAGATCTATCTTAGAATTAAAGACAGGTTTTTCAAATTCAAACTCTGGTTCCTCAACAGGAAAATTCTTGCCTGTAAACCCTTCCTTGAATTTCTCCATAGAATATTTTCCATGAAGAACTCCATCCAATTTCTTAAGAAAGTTATTGAATGACATAGAAGCACCACAGTTGTGACACTTATAGTTAGTATTGGTCTTAACCTGATAAAGATATCCTCTAGCTTTATTCCTATGCTTCTGGGAATCCCCACACAAAGGACATCTAAAATTGTAAAGGTTATCCTTTACCCTTTTAAACTTTTCAAGACGAGCAGATACCAGACCAATATACTTTGAATCAATTAGATCCATTCACGGAGGTTTGCTCTGTAGGTATTGTAGCAGAGGTCGTCATCGTTGTCAAAAGTTTTTGTCCTGGGACCGAGACGAGGAAAGATATAACAGCAAGAGCACCAAAAATACTCCACATCTTCTTTTCAATGACTCTAAGGCGTTCATCAACCTTTCTGATATCTCTTTCACAACCTTTCTTAATCTCCTCAGATTGACGATTGACTTCTCTATGCACACTCTCTATCTTCTCAAAAAGTACTGCATCTATTCTATCCTGCTTGTCTAATTTCTCATTATGGACAGCAAGCAACTGTCCCATCTTGATTGAATTTTCTTGTAAAGAATCCACGACCCTTTCCAATCGCTCTAAGATAGCAGTATTTACATCCATCGCTTACGAGAGCCGTGACCCCCAGTAGCGTATCTCTTTTGAACTCCTTTCTTTTTCTTACCTAACCCAACCTCTTTACCTGCTACTGGTCCTTTCGCATCAGAACTACCACTAAAACCACCACTCTGACCGACTGCATTGCCGACCATCTCTTCTCTAACAAACTTAATTATCTTATCCAGACGGCGATCCATTAGAGTTTCCGTAGTTGAGTCAGACAAAATTCATCATCTAATACTCTATTTAGTTCTGATGGAGGATATTCAGAGACTCTTCCAAGGTATGTTAGAAAACTCTTAGTACAAGACCAGAGATCAGTATCTAACTTAAAGAAAAGTAATGGTACTCCAGCATCACCAAAGACATTAAAAAGAACAATGAAGTGATTGAGGATAAGATGAGTCCTCAGCTCTCCAGTGTTCCGATATCTCTTGAGTAATCGTTTGATATACTTTATTCGCTTTAAATCATCATAAAAATCATCCTCAGTCACAGCCTGAGGATTATCATAATTTTTTATAGCAAATAAAAGATAATTATTGTCATTCAATTCATCGAATCTCATTTACATATTATTCGTCAGTGGGGTATGGCAGGCTTCCTGTTGTGATTCCACTCATTGCTACGAGTGTTTCTTTTTTCACTCTCAGTGAACCATGACAATCTATATATGTGGTTACACCGACCCAACCAGCATGGCCTACTGCATAAGCACCAGTATTTCCAGTTGCAGTACCATAAACAATTGCATCAGCATCTGATCTACCTTCCTTATACACACTATCTGTTACCGAACTCTTAGGAAGTTCAGTTACATAGTATGAAGTACCAGCAATACTTGTTGCACTTAGTCCATCCGTTGTATCGATGGTTAGCACTCGGTCGCTAGTAATACCCGTGATTACTGCTGCACCGTAGTGAGTTCCGACACCGCCTCTAGCACCAACTCGAAGGACTTGACCTACGGTCACATCCGAAGTGAAAGTAGTGCCAGTACCAGTTACAGTAGTACCGCTTACTGCGATAGTACCGAATGTCGTAATATTATCATTAGAACCCCAGAGAGCCATGTTCTTTACCCAAGTACGATTTTAATCTAAATGTATTTATACTATAACTAGTCTTTATTAGATACCCACTTGCCATTCACAAACTTTTTAACTTCACCTGGCCTGAGCTTATTCTTATCCCTAGCCTTTTTCATAAAAGCTTTGTATTTAATACTATCTCTAGTCTTACCAGTTTTTTTAGAACCATGCACCATACGATCCTTGTCAAACTTATAATCCTTTTCCTTTTCAATAGTCTTTTTTCTATGCTGTGGAGTATCCCAACTGTCACCATATTTCTCACCTAACCAAGGTTGATACTTATTAGCATAAAATGCATCAGGTAACCACCTCATTAGTCAGAACCCCTATTAGATGTACCAGGTGGATAGCGACCTTGTGATGGATCCTTTTTAAATTCTGCTGCTCTTTCTTTAGCAATCTTTTCTTTATGCTTCTTATATTTTACAGCATCTCTTGCTTTCTCTGCAGGAGTTTTCTTAGGAGCTCTGTCAGCAAAAACAGCACCCTGAGTTTTCTCCATATTATCCTTCCACTTATCTAAATTAAACTTCTTAGGATTAGTAGCAGACTCTTTAACTCCACCTGTAATAGGATCAGGCAACAAAAGATCAGTGACTTCATATGCCACATCACCATTAGCTTTCATAAGATATAATTTATCGTTCTCTTCAATCGTTAAAGTTTTTTTTTAGCTTCCACACTCTCGTAAGCGTATCTGTCATCAGACTTACTAGTGTTACCCTTGTCCTTAACTACCTTATCAGCAATCTTATCCTTATCCTTAGGACTCAATTTTCTTCCTTGCCTTTTCATTGCAGAAAGAACCTCACCTTTTTTCACAGTTTCATAACTTGCCTTTTCATCAAGATACTTATTATTATACATGGCATAGATCTTGCCAACAATAGTCTCTTTCAAATCTGGATTAATAGTAATAGTATTCTTTACACTCTTCTCTACAATCTCTCTGTCTTTTTCATCAGATGTAGTTGCCTTCTCAGACTTATATTGAATCTTCTCTTCCAATTCTTTTTCTAATTTCTCAATCACCTTCTGCTTTTCTGCCCTAGACTCAGCAATAGCAGTGGCAATTTCTCGCCTACGAAGTTCTTTCGCTGTCAATTCCTCAACAACCAATTCATCCTTACCTATAAAAGCATTTTTCATACTCTTAAGTAGGATCTCTTCCGAACTTTCTTCAATAAAGTTTGCCATCGATTGAAAGTTGAGTTATTTTCTATTGTTATTTATAAATGACTTAACCTTTTCCATCGGAGTTAATGCTTGTACATATTCTCTGTAAGAATCTGTACCCACTTCTCTCTTCGATGCTACAACACCAGAAGGTGCTTTAGACTCCTTGATATCAGTGATCCAGGACTTAAACATTATACCATCATTGGTTGCTGCAATAACATAATTCGTACCCTTTCTCAGAATACGACCAGCTAATCCAGTATTAAGACTTTCTATTAATGTTCCAACATTAAAGATAACTCCAGTAATAAAATGCTCTCTCAACTCCTTAAAGTGTAACTTAGGAGCAACCCTCCAAACTTCAAGACCTTCTTTAGTGGCAGTTGCTTTCTTTCCTCCCCCAATTTTAATAAGTCTCTTCTGAACTGTATTAAAAAGTTCTCTAGCAACTACACCTCTTGCTGCTTTAGGAAGATCCTTTTTAAATTTTTTAAATGCATCAGGATCATCATCTGCTATTGTTAAGTTTCTGAGAGCCGTAGCATTGACCTTCTCTGTCCCATCACCCTTGGCAATATCTTCGTCTGTTGCGTCTTCCCCTGCTCTTTTTCCTGCTGAAATGACATTAATCGCATCAAAATTATAAAGTTGTCCGTTGTATTTGTTCGCGAGCTCCTCAAATTCTTTGACTCGCTTACCGCCAGCCACGACATTAACGGTTTGATACCCTTGTACATCTGCATGAGTTAAAGCATCAATAATTGTACGAATGGATGGATCATATATGATATTACTTGCATGATCTGGGAAAACTTTCTTCATAAAAAGAACCTTCTCCTCTGCACCAAGAGGATTTGTCTCATCACCTTCTGAGTGTGATGGATAAACTACATACTGACCTGCTCCACCAGTGTCATCTGCATCATCAGCAATGTCCTTAAGTTTCTTTAAAAGTTTTTCATGACCAATTGTCGGTGGGTTAAACCTACCAAAACCGATAGTAAGCGTTCCTCTTGTTTTTTCCACACCTCCTTGTTCCTCTGCAGGGGGCAGTTCTTCAGATGCCTCACCTGGTACAGGCGGCGGCGGTACTTCCGAAACCGTTTGTCTAGCTGCAGATCCTGGCTTAAGAGGATCGGTGTCTTGTGCTGGTTTTCTTCCACTGTTAAATACTAGTTCTCCTTCGATAGTTCTAGCAACTATTCTGCCATTGGAATCAGTCCAGGCACCATGCGAATCATTACTTAATCCAAGCTTCTTAGCCTGCTTTGCTGCATTGGATGCTGCTTCAGTTAAAAATTTAGAAAAAGACTTCATCTTATTTGCAATAAATTCGTCTGGATGTGCCCTTAATCGTATTTATATTAAATGCTAATGACATCCTAACCTCATCCGATTCATTACTTACAACTCTATGCTTAAGGAAAGATGGGAAGATAATAATATCACCTTCTTCAACATCCTCTGGCCACCACCATTGCCTAGAAAACTGATAGTAATCAGTTATATCCTCTTCATCTCGACAAGCTGCTGAACAAGTATAAATGCAATTAAATAACTGGTGCATTGGATTAGCAAACTGTATTGCCTGATGTTCATCAGGATTAAACTGTAGATAATGAATTCCAGAATAAAATGCAGGTAAGTGATCATGCTCTTCCTGATTCTCACCCTTAGCATAATAATTTAACCAAGACTCATGCATCTCTGCCCTTCCATTCGGACCAAGCCCAACATCTCTAGCAAAATCTTTCATTATATCATCATACATATGACTGTAAATATTTGCTTGAGAATTCTCAAAGTCAGTTGTTAATTGGCAATCCCAATTAGAAGGTGTCCCATGCACAGGAATAGATTTATTCCTTAGATATTTCTCATTTGCTATTGCTTTAAGTTCTGTTGGATCCTTATGATAACGAAATAAAGGCATTCCAAAAACTATATCCAAAGACTCAGGATGATCCATCATACTCAACCACCAACCTTTACATAACTACTGGCTGTCATATAATCTGTTATCTGATCATCACCAAATATTCTAAATCCTTTTGATGCTGCCTGAGTATAGACAGACTTCATAATATTCTCCTTAATAGTTGCAGTGATATTAGTTCTCTCTTTATCAAGAACCATACCAACCTCATAAGACTGAACTTTATTCTTTATAAACTTTGCACCTGCTGCCCAATTCTTCCTATCACTATTCCCAAGCTTTTTATTATATTCCCTCAATAAACTAGCAGGTTCATGACGATTATTAGATAACCAATGAATATACTTAGCCCAGAGCTGTGAATGAGGATTCTCATCATCTTCTAAAGTATCCCTTGAAAATGTTCCTGTTCTATTTGTTGCATAATCATTAAAGATATTCCACTCAGTAAACCAATGATTTTTATTATGAGGAATCTTTACATCATGTTTCCCAAAAATTTCTCTCTTCTTATTATGCTGAGCTCTTATCGCTGGTGATCCTTTACTCATCATTGTAATTAATGAAAACACAGGTAGAGTAGCCTTACCATGATTAGCAGCAGTACCAAACTGAAGTTGCATCTGAACATCTGCATTAACACCAGACGCAGTTGATCTTATATCCATATAATGTCCTGTCTGTCCTCCCAATTTAAAATTAACAATACATTTTGCTGCATTCTCTTTCCAATCAACTGATTCAATCTCAAGATCTAAATCAAGAGCATCTTCTATTCCTCTAGTTTCCTTATGATCAAATGAAGTAATCTGAACTGTAGGAATAGTTACTTTTAATATTTTCTTTTTACCAGTGATCATTACCTTCTTCAAAGATATAGGAACACCCTTCTTACTCTTATAAAGTTCATCTATGTACTGATTATACCAATATATACGATTCATATCCTGTACTATATAACACCTCTTCTTTCCTTCTGCTGGTAATCTCCTTGCTAACTCTTCATTCTGCTGTACTATCTTTTTCAATTTCGGTCTCTGTGCATATCGTATAGTATTATTTTCAAATGCTTTCATCTCCTGCTCTATCTGTTGGGCCTCATTAAATTTCAATGCTATAACATCAGCAGGATTCCACTTATCTCCAGTACCCCTAGCCATCAAACTATATACTTGCCTCACCTTAGGGTTTACAGCATTCTCTTTAATGCGTTTTGCTATCGCTTTAAATGCTCCTCTAAACTGTGGCAATTCTCCTGACTGATAAAAAATATATCCCTGACTATCAAGATAAGAAGACTTAAGAACTGCATTAGCAGTCCAAACAGAAGAATTTATCCATTCATCTAACTGTTTAGTATCCTTAGGATTCCTGGCCATACTAACCCAAAGAGGAAAGTCCCTAGACATCTTTGAGTAATCTATTCTAAGCCATTTTGAATACTTCGTATCTAACCCTCCACCTATATCTACCATCGTCTGCTTCAACTCATCATAAGTAATATCCTTACCATCCTCTTGCCTCATTGCAAAAGCTAAAGCTTGTAAGGATTCTTTATGATCAGTTAAAGCAGGAAATGCCATCTATCTAATACTTTATAGGTATTTAGAGGTCGTCTATGCGTCTGTTCTCTGAGAAATACGAACTAAATGTACCGTCAGGATAACGAGAAGAAAGTTTTGTAATGTTCTGAGCAAGAACCTCATCAAGAGGTACATTAAGTGCCATACATGCCTGTGCAACATACCACAGTACATCACCAAGTTCAATCTTCAAATGATTGATACTTGCATCGTCATATGACTTGCCCTGAAATGCAATCTTCTTCACGATCTCCAAGAACTCACCACCTTCAGCATTGATACCGATAGCAGCAGTCAATAGACGCTCAATCTTACATCCCTGTGCTTGAAGTTCTGCAGTACGAGCAATAAATGCTGATCCATTCTTAGAAGCATCACTAGTAACAGCATCAGCAAACCTAAGATACTCTATCCACTTAGGATTGTCTGCCCTAGTAGAGGATCCCCTAAAAGATTGAGTAGGAGTAATAGTTACATTACTAGTAACTGTTGGAGTAGGTACTGGAGGAGTTGGTGGCTGAACATCAGCATTTGTACCAACAGATACATCTGAAGGATTTTTGGGGTTAGCAATACTACCAAGTTGAGGAGCAGTACTATCAGTAGGATCGTCTCTCCAACCTAAAGATTGATTATCACCAGGCTCTGCTTCCCAAAATTCTTTAGGACGCCTAGGCTTAGGTTGTAGAGTAGTAGTTGGTCTCTGAGGATTTGTAAAATCGTTATCAGAAATAGCACTTGAATGTGTTGGCATAATAATTATCTTGGTGAAGTATTCTTAGGATGATAATTGTGAATCTTATTCAGATGAAAAAATTCCCAAGCATAGGAAACATTATCTAAATTTTGTTGTTCAAAATCTAATTCCTCTGGCGAGGTATTTATAAATCCCGTCAGAGTAACTCGATCAGTGTCTATAAACCAATCTGGTTTAATATATGGGGCATGTAAAAAATGTGTTGGATAGGCTATCATTGTATTATACCCTATTTCCACATTTTCTTCAAGTCGATAGGGTCCATAGTCATCAACATTAAACCAAGTAGCATCCTCCTTCAAAGAATTTTCCATCTCTTTAAAGAATTCTCCCTCTTCCATATTATCATTCCAACTATAATCTAATCGTGTTTTAAGATTATTAAAGGAATAAAATGCTGTATTAACATTATCAGACTTAGTAAGATTAATATTAAAAGCAATCTGATCAGAGACCTGAGGATCAAAATTTGTAAAATCTGTATGTGGAAAACATGAATGGATATCACTTATCTCCATATTACCATTAAAACAATTACCAAAGACTTGTCCTATTTGAACCTGACTAAGACCCAACACAGTTGCAAGTGGTTGAACCAGTGGTTCAGCAAACCAGCTATGCATCTCTGGATGAAAATGAACACTCTTCCCTGGTCTAATTACATTATCATCTTTATTATCACTGTTGTCCCACCAATAACCTCCTCTTAAAAACTCCCCAACCTTATCAGGTTCTTTAAAATAATCCTCTGCTACAAGAACTGGAATGTCATTATCCTTTCCCAATAATCTAAATTCATATTTAAGATTATTAAGATGACATATGTCATCCCATATACGACTACTAGATTCTATCATGTTAAAAACTGCAATTTAGCAAACTTATCTTTCATTGTATTAAATTTTTCCTTTGGATCCTCTTCTCCCTGTCCACTATCTAGTAACTCCCCACCCCTGTCCTGTTCACAATCAAACAACCTCATCTTCGCTCTATCAATACCTAAAACGAATCTCTTATTCATTGTAGGGTCATTATATCTATTCTTTAACTGCTTCACCATAATCTGATTCAACCCCTCAAGTTCCTCATTACTAATAAGAGCAAACATAAGGTCAGCAGTGGCGGGAAGACCGAAAGATTCGGAAGTGTCAGTAAGGTCAATATCGCTATTAGAAAAACCACTACGGGTAGTCTGGGTAGCCGAGAGAATCGGTAATTTGAATTCAACCGCAAGTCCTCTAAGTTCTTCTGCAATCGCTTTAACATATGAATAAGAATTAACGGAACCTAACTTATTATATCTAGATGATGCACATATATTAAGATAATCTATGAAGAGTATATCAGGTTTAAATGATTTTTTCAATAGGAGTTCATTAAGCAATGCTTTAAAATGTCCTGAATGAGCAGATGCAGTAGGATACTCTTTAATAATTAATGTACCTTGTGTTTTCTTAGCAATATTATTAACCTTATTCTCAAACATTACACGAGGAAGTTCACTAATATCTCTGATATTAACATCTAAGAGATTGGCGTCGATGCGTTCAGCAATCTTCTCTTCAGCCATCTCCAGCGTGATGTACAAAACATTCTTACCCTGGAGTAAGATACTAGCAGCGCAATGACACATAAAGAGAGACTTACCCACACCAGTACCTGCAAGAGCAATGTTGAGAGTTTTATTAGGAAGTCCACCCTTTGTGATACGGTTGAAGAATTCCAAGTCGAAAGGAATTTTGTCCTCACGCTTATGGTATGACTCGTATCTCTGTTCGTAATCTTCGAGATAATCATGTCCTATATGATTATCGAAAGAGACAGCCAAAGCATCAGACAAAATAGAAGGAATAGCATCCCTTCCTTTAGTTTCATCTTGTCCATCTGCTATTTTGATTGAGGACATCAACGCTAAGTATATAGCCCTATCTCGACACCACTTCTCAGTAGCATCATACAACCAATCATCGTTAATTTCACTATCCTCTAAAGCAGGAAGAACATCCTGGAGATCTTTATACTCCTGCTCATTGATATCATCCCTATTCTGAATCTCAATACTTAATACTTCTGTAGTAAGAAGTTTATTATACTTCGCAACAAAATCAATAATCTCTTGACAGACAATTGCTTCTGCTCTTACATCAAAGTAATCAAGATTAATAAATGGAATAACCTTTCTGGCATAGTCTTCATTATGAATAAGATTCCTAAGAATCGTCAGTTCAAGTTTTTCCATAGTTAAATTCTACTGATGCGGTTTCATCAAGAGCTTGCATTACTTCTGGTGTGAAATACTTTTCAGGGTTCTTATAGATTTCTTTGGCAAATAATTTTTTGCCATTGATCTCATAACGACCAGCAACATTCTTCCAGAGTCCTCCAATCTCTCCCAATTCTAACAAGCCATAGTACCTATCAAGACCACGGTCATCATAATAGAGACGAATTGTAACATCCTTATTCTCTTTACTTAAACGCGACTTTGCTGTCTTAGCTTTGATAAGATTTCCGACCGTTTCAGTACCATCCTTCTCTCTCTTTTTGCTGAGATATATGATAGTAGACGCCGCGTATTTGAGGCCACTGCCTCCGCCCATCTCTTTGGTGGGAACATAGGATCCGATGACATCATAGGTATGATTAGTTACTAGTAGTGGTATTTTAGCCTGCCCCAGCTTTAAAGTCAACATTCTAAATGCACCCTTAACAAGTTGTGATTTTGTCATGTCACGAACTTGTTTATCATTTAAAGCATCAGTGATTTCCTTTTCAGTAGAGAGCATACCAAGAGAGTCCAACACAAACATGCATGGTTTGCGATTTTCTTCCTTAGTCTTAAGGTATATATCTACTGCCTTAAGTGCCTTAGTCCTAAACTCTTCAATGGTCACCACATTAATGACCACAAAACGATTCATATCAATACCACGACTCTCTAATAATGATTTAGATATAGCACTCTCAGTATCAAAATAGAGGGTATAAGCATCGGGGTGAGTATCAAGGAAGTTCTTAACCACGGCGAGAGCGAAAAAAGTTTTGCCAGTACTAGACTCTCCAGCAAGGGCAGTAATCTTATTAGAAGACACACCCCCAAATATACTGCCTGAACACAACCCATTAAAGATATAGCTTCCTGTATCAACGAATTGTTCGACATCAGTAATTTCTGACGCCAGTTTTGTAAAGTCATCTCCAATTTCTTTTACAATATCCTTTAAAAAGTCCATAAATCACTCAAAAATATAATGTGAATTTTGAGATTTAAACATCTCTACCTGTTCTTCAGTTTTAAAAAACTTAAAGAGTATAATTGAGTGCCCTTTAAGTTGATACTTTACTTTAATCATAATACCATGCCATGTGATTCTCGTAGTAGTCGCTTATAAGGTCCACCAGGATTCTCATCCCTAGTTTCTTTTACTAGTTTAAGTTTCTGATACAGTGCGGTGTCTCCACCCAAGTGCATTGCACTAATAATTGTAGCAAGTTCTTGATCGTTGATAGGGAGATCCATTTAAGTAAAAAATGATTCTAGGTTTGCAATTTTTTCAACCTTCCATCCAATAGAATCCAGGATAATCCTAAGAGGTTCAAGGAAACTCTTAGAGAATTGTAAGTCATGATCGACATATTTGTCAATCCCTAACTCTTTTGGAAAATCTTGAATGAACGAGATTACATTTTCATGAATCTTGTTAGGTTTCTTAAGGTAGCAAAATTTAATCTTCTCACCATTACTAATTAACGAATACTTATTCGTCAACTTATTCTCCTTGATATAGTGATTGAAGAGCAAAGCACCCCGAACATGTATCGGTGTACCCTTGATATAAATCATGCTTGCCGATTTATATTTAGTGACATCTGAAACTGATCTAGGAAATGCAATCTCCTCAGGTGGGAGATTCCTAAATTTCTTACGACTAGTATCAATAAAATCAATAACTTCATCCTCTGTACCATTCATCATAAGTTTAAGAGCATCCTTAATCATTGCTCTACATGGTGCAGGTGTAGATGATTTAACTGCCTCTATGCCCATCATCTTCAACTTAGGTTCATTGTATTGAACTCCTTCACTGTTCCATACATTTAAAATGTATCTCTTCTTAGCAGTCCATATACCCCTCTCTGCTATATTCTCTCTTGCCATAACCATCTTCTGCTCATAGGCACTAACATACTCTGCTAATTCTTTATAGGACTGATCGATGAAGGGTTCAAATTTCTCCTGACAAATCTTATCAAGAAACGGGACAATCTTAGCAGGATCTCTTTCCTTATCTTTGTAAACAACATCGACAAGAGGACCAAGATTAAGGTAGATACTATCAGTATCACTAGCAATAACATAATCAATACCCTCCGTTTTAAGAATCTTATTTAAATAATCATTCATCTTATTCTCTATCCATCGGATACTAACCTGACCTGATAGAGTAATTGCTTCAGCATTTGCTAGTTTATAATACCTGAAGTACTGATTGCCGATAGCACCATAAGCAGAGTTAAGAGATATCTTCTTTGCCATTTGGATGTTGTTACACCTGGCAATCTCTTTGACAAGATCAGGCGTGGGTGTCTTCTCATATTTCTTCTTGGCATCAATCATCCTCTTCTTAAAGATCACACGCTCGTTGTACATCTTCTCCATTAATTCTGGTAGAAAACCTCGTACATCCTTACGATACTGAGCACCATTAGGACATACAGCATAATCGCCATCAATTGACACTTCGCCATTTAAAATCCTCTCAACGCTTGCGCTGGGATGTCTAGTCTCCCGTAAGGTTTCTGGACTGATATTATATTGCATAATAAGATGAGGATAGAGAGAGTTGAGGTCAAAACTAACAACCCAATCATACTTTCCTGGAATCGGTTCCTTAACATATGCTCCTGCGTATTTTTCATCCTTCTGAGAAGTGTTTTTAGGAGGAATAACGATATTCCTTTTCTTAAGATAATTATATATGATGTTATCCCACATCCTAACCTGATAGAATACATCAACATAATTAACCTTGGCATCATATGCCATAGTCAATGCAAGTTCAATCAGTTTCATCTTGTCTTCCAGTTGGTCAACAAGTTCCACATCTATTATATTATACTCTACGAATTTTTGCCAACCATTTGTATAGAAATCTTGAAATGTATCAAACTCAGAGTGATCCAATTTCTTTTGTCCAAGTTCTACCTCTGCAATATAATCCAACCTATAAGACTCTTGTGCCTTATAAGTAAACTTCTTATAAAGATCAAGATAATCTAACTGAGTAATGCCACCAATATCATATGCAATCTGACGACGACCTTTAATAAAGATCTCCTTAGGAGAACACAACCCCCAAGGTGACAGACGCTTCATCAATTTAGTACCAAGAACTCTTTCAATACGCTTGGCAATAAAAGGTATATCAAACAGTTGAATGTTCCATCCAGTAACAATGTCTGGAGTATTATCCATCCACCACTGAATAAAATCACTCAGCAAATCATGCTCATTATTAAACTGCTTGTAATAAACATTACCCTGTTTTAATTTAAAGGGTCCAACACCCCAAGTAATAATCTCCTTACTATTATAATCCTGCATTGAGATCAATAAGATCTCCTGATCTGCTGCTGCAACATCAGGGAATCCATTCTCAGAACGAGTCTCAATATCTATTGTATAAAGACTAATCTTACTAATATCAAACCTAATCTCATCCTCTGGATACTTGTCAGCAATATATTGATAGATAAATCTATCCTGACCATACACATTAAAGTTATCTACATACTCATATTTCTTAATAAAATCTCTAGACTCTCTGACTGATCCTGGTTGAATAGATTCAACAGGTTCCCCCTCAAGAGTCCTATACTTAGACTTCCTCTTTGAGGATACAAACAAAGTAGGGGAGTATCTTTCACGGAACTGAAAAGACTCCCCATTCTCATACCCACGAACGAGGAAGTGATCCCCGATCATTTGCACATTAGTGTAAAACTTCATCCAGCAGCAATCAATTCGTTATATGCTTCCAGAATTTCTAATTCTGGATCGACTATAGTCAGTATAGCATCAGAAGAAATCAAACACTTGTACTGTTGTGTCAGATTCCTACCTGGCCACCGCTGCAACCTTTCCTTCCAAGTTGTACCCTCTTCAATTCTAAATTCAACAGGATCTGTTAATTCACAATCAGGTTCACCTAATTCAGAACTAACTTCCCGAAGCTTTGTAATCAATACTTTTGATTCGTTCTTAAGAACGAGCAATTTAACTACTCCTTCCATTACATTCTCCTCCCATTTGTAAGTTCCTCATACATTACCCTTAAATCTGGAACTGGTTCACATACAGTAGCTACTGTATGAGGATTCACAATGTATGTATCATCCTCTGAGATATCCATCCAAGTCTTTAATCCAACTTTCTTTACCTGATTCTTAGTTGCATCATTATCCTCCATAAGAGTCATCTCTGGAGTATAAACAATCTGAAAGGGTTTAATGATCATATACTGTTTAGTATCACCATCCAAAACCTCTTTCACATCAGCAAGAAGTTGTGTACCATCATTTAAAATTGCTACTTTAATTGACATAGTTTTTATTTCTATTTAACTATTCTACCATAAAGAAAGGGAGGTGTCTACCTCCCTCCCTGGCCTTTAGGTGATTGCAATCAGGTAAAGGGTGGACCCCTTACCACTTCCATCTTAGATCCAGTCCTTACGCTGGTGATGTTCTGGTACTACCTTACCAAGTGTAACGGAAAGTAGTCCATCTTCAAAGGTGACTTCTTTGACAACAGTGTCATCAGCGATAGTCCATGCTCTAGTGAAGGATCTTTGTGCAAGTCCTCTATGTGCGTAATCAGTATCCTCTTTCTCCTCTCTCTTACCTTCTACAACAAGTTTACCATACTCTGTGTAAACTTTAATCTCATCATGTTTAAATCCTGCTAGAGCAATCTCTAGTCTGGATAATACATTACTTACATTGATGAGATTGTAAGGTGGATAATTTGTTTGTTGATGATCAAGTGGATTAAAAAAACGATCCAAATAATCGTCCATGCCTATGCCATTCTTATTAATCTTCTCCATCAATTCTGGAAGATTGGCAGCATGAAACCTTGCTAGGTTAGTCATAGTAGCTCCTTGTTAAGCGAGTTTGTGTTGTGTAGTCCCTTGCGGCGACTATACTTTATTTAGATACATCATAGTATCTTTCCACCCTTTAACACAGTGGGAATAACCGCCCCTCTCTTGTACTGCTTTCGCTAAAGGATAATCATTCTGACCTTCCTCCATCATATCTCCATAGAAATACAACTCATGATACCACTGAAAGTCTCTTAAAATCTGACTCTTATTACTACCTGGTGCTCCTAGATCAAGACCAGTCTGCCCTCCTATGTTAACTTCTAGATTAGGAAATTGATTCTTAAGTCTATCAGCAATATCTTTTCTCTCATGTTTTCTTTTATCCCACTTCACATATTCATCTCTACCTTCTCCTTCACCTCTTCCTAAGATACTAAAGTTAACTCCTCCAGGTCTATGTTCAATATGCAACCCATTACGAATGGGGAACTGGCTATAATCTAATTCATCTTGTAAGAACCTCTCTACCTCTACAGGTAACTCCCAGTCATCTCTATAGACATTCTTATCACCCTCATACACATCACTACCAGAACAATTATAAACTCTCTTACACTTATTATAAATCTCTGGTGTGATCTGTTCTAAAGTTTTATCTCTATCACTACCTGTGACAAGATAAACATCATTCTTCTCAGTAAACTGAAAGAACTCATGGAAAAATTCAGCAGTAATCTTTCTCCTACTAGGAGTTAAAGTGCCATCAACATCAAAAATAAATTTCTTCATTAATACACAGTACGAACACCAGTACTATTTCGCATATAGTCCATTAAAATATTAGTAATGTATGATAACCTTTGATAATTACCATCCACATACATATCCAATAACTCTTTAGTTATACTATCATACTCTGGATGCTTTTGGGAAAAAAGATACTGGCATGTTTGCAAATCTCTAGTATAAACTCTCGTCTCCTTACAAACTGTCATAAAACATGTTCGTAAAAGATGTTTTATATATTCTCTAACATCAACCTTATCAACATCACCAAGTATCTTATCACCAAAAGAACAATAGTAAGTAATAGATGATAATCTATCTAACTCATTAAGATCTTTTTCTACATTATATTCTAATAAATCAAAATCCAATTCATCTAAAGACAGATCTTCTCCCCATATACATTTACAAGTATATCTAAAGAGATAATCATCTTTAAATTCCTCAATACTATCCACACCAACATCAACAACAATATCTAATCCTAATCTATCGCCATAAGACTCAGCCTTATCCCGTAGATCATCATCAACTTCTCCATCAATTACCAAATGAAAATCTATATCAGAAAATTCCGTTACAGTACCACTAACATAGCTTCCGCTAAGATAAACTGAATGTATGTTTGTAAAATTGATGAATACATCTTCCATAAAAAGAGAACATATCTCTTTAGACTTTAGAATCATTCCTCTTCTGTCTTCTTTCTTCCTATATTATACTTGGTTTCTAGAATCCAGTCACCCTTATCTCTATATGCTAAGACTTTAATCTGATTTAAAGGTGCAATATCTGATACTTGATCTGCATTTAAAATAGTAATGAGTCCCCAATCAGCAAGCAACTGAGTAATACGGTTCCTACGCTGAACATCATTAACAGTAATATTAGCCCTCTTTCCATCCAGGGCAAACAACTCTTTAAAATGAACTATAAAATATCTACCTTGCTTATGAAGAATATGACAAGATTGATATAACTTCTTTTCTTTTCTGGATGCAACTCCAATTCTTGTTAAGGTCTCTCTGACCTTGAGAAAGTCATCAGGTTCACCCAATGAAACTTCGACCATCTGGTCGGCCGACCAATCAACGGTCGGTTCATTCACGACACTCATCTTATCCTATGGCATGTTGTGAAAGTATTTAGTAAATAATCCTTGCAAAAGGACACTTGAATATTTTCTTAGAAAGAACCTCTGGATCATTATCTATGATATCCAATTCTTCTTCTCGTCGATCTAAAATAGATTGAGGAATATCATCCTCACTTTCTTCATGAAGTATTATACCTTCATCCATATCTTTAGAATGAAAGGTTAACCTAAAAAGAGGATCACCTTTTTTAATCACAATAGGACAATCCATATTAACAGGAAGAATAGCATTACTAGTATTCCTCACCCATCTTGATAGATTCCACCACCCACCAATAGAAATAAAATTATTATTAAGTGCTGTGATTGGGTGATCATATTGTTCTATCCAAATATCCGTATCATATGTCCAAAAGAAAAACATAGGAAATCTTAATTGAATAATTGGTTTTGGTCCTAACGCATCAGTCTCATCAAATTCAATATACTCATCTAATCCATCTGGAGGCCATGTTGATGGATCTATTTCAAAATCTATAGGAGAAAGACCTACAAAAGTTCTATTTTGTTTATGCCTCCATGCAGGACATTCCTGAAATGAATAAGTCTTGTCAAACAATTCACTATTTCTAACTATCTTTGCATCAAAAATTCTATCGTTAGGTTGTGCATAATAAATTTTCATTAATGAATAGTCCTAGACTCTAGGGTATGCTTTGGGATATGATAATCAATAGTCCTAATGATATCAGTAACACCCTTATAATATTTTTTCATCTCATATTTTCTATGAAGATCATCTTCATTGATTTTATTCCCTGTCCCCTCTTCGTATATTGCCATAAAGGTAGCCATCATATGCCAATGTAAAGGTGGAATATATCCTGGTGATAAACAAATAAATATCTGATCAAATTTATAATCACCAAAATCATAATCTTCTTTCATAGACCAAGAAAAATTATTAAGTATTTCTTCACCCAATTCAGTATCTGTCCATTCTTCACTTCTCCTATTTAAAATCCAATGCCATGACTTCAACCTACCTTGAGACTGTAGATAGTATCCCCAGTTACCTTCAGTAACTCTTTCTTCTTTATCTATCCAATACATTTCTGTACGAGGATCATCGTATTCACCAGTTAAGATATCACTATGATGATCAATATTAACAATCTCAATATCCGTATGATCTTCTAAACCAAATAAGATAGAATCATGATCATATCCAAAATGAACATCCTTACAATGAGTAAATGCTCTTATAAATGTTCTTAAACAAAATTGATAATTCTCAACATCAATCTCATTACAAAGTTCTCTAAATTGTTGACGATGTAATTCTTGTGTCTGCCTCCACTTAATAACAGGCTGCTCATCAAAATCCCTTTCTGCCATCTCCTCTACTAATTTTGTATCCCACAATTTATTAATAGCAGGTGAAGATATAAAATCTAAATCTATACTAAGAACCTTCATACAATACCTCCAGTATCAAGTTTATCTTTAATATATTTAACTTGTTCTTTAGTAAGGATCCTCATTGCCTGTTGTGCTTTCTCAGTACTATACCTATAATATTTCTTAACTGCCTCTAAGTCTTCAATCTTACCCTTCTTTAACCAAGGGGCAAATCTCTTCTTCTTTCGCAAAGAATTCATAAGAAAATCATATTGAAGTTTCTGATCTAAGTAGTGAGACTTATTCATCTCATTAACAAAGAGTACAGAATCCAAAGATCCAGACAAACATTTGTTCACAACAAATGCTGGATATTTCTCATAAGGATCTTCATCGAGAAGATTTTCCTTTGTGAAATTAATAGAATTCAACCAGTGCTTAAGTTCCATAATTCAATAACAAAAGTTCTTTACGCTGTTGCTGTTCACTCATATAAACACCAACAGATCTCATAGTATATGTGTGATCAAACTCAGCAACATTCCAATTCTTGAAACGATCCCTAATTAACTGACTACTATTATAAGATATCATCTGATGTGCTGTATGATCGTCACACCATTTAGCAAAATGATCATGATTAAACAACTTATGCATCTCACCCTTCCTACCATACAAATTATCTTTAATATCGTATGGTGGATCTAGATAGATAAAATTATTATGATCAACATCATCAGATACTAAATCCTGCCAATCATATTTGGTAATATTCCAATTCTCAATTAGTTTACCATACTCTGCTAATTTCTCAATACCTCTGAAGGAAAAGTTGGATTCACTTGCTTGTGGTGAGAACGATGAGGACTCACCGAGACCAGAAAAAGAGCACTTGTTAATAACATAAAAACTAACGGCACGATTAAAGTTGGATTGTTCTTCAGCATTAACTTTCTCCTTAGATTCTTTAAACAATTCTCTAGCACTATCCCTATCAGGATAATGATTCTTTATACTCCAAAGAGCATCCTGTATATCTTGCCCACTATACTGCAACTCTTTCCAAAAATTATAAAGAGGTTCATAAAGATCATTAACCCATATATCAAGATGAGGATACAACTTAGTAACATATAATGCCACAGATCCACCACCTACAAATGGTTCACGATAATATTTGTACTTGCTAAGATCAGGAAAGTGCTGTGCTAACTTAGTACAAGCACGAGATTTACCTCCTGGGTAGCGCAAAGGCGTTTTAAGTGCTTTCATGATTTAATAATACTATATGATACCAGGTTAAGTCAACCTGTCCTGGTAGATACCCTAAGGTGACCCCCAGACACGCTGTAACCCAGTACAAGATAAGAAGTACCCATAGGGCACCCCAACTCCAATACTGTGGTTGTAGTGCCACCACGGCAAGAGTATGAACTGCTATCATAAACAGAATTGTTGGCCATTCAATCTTCATGTTAACTCCTTAATTTTATATTTCCAATAATCTCTATCTTCTTCAGAGATCCAAGGAGAATGTACCATCGCATAAGCATGTTGCAACCATTCTTTATCAGTCCAATCTTTTTTTGGATCCCCAATATAATCCTTTAGACTCATTTAAATTTCCATTCTGTTTTATTAAAAATCATTTTAATACATGATCCCATGTGTCTCTGAATTTCCTGTCCCAATTATCAATATAAACAGGCATGAAAGCATTAAGTGCAAGAGTAAGATCTACAATTTCCTTAGTCCTACCATTGTCTACTGCCTCCTGTAGTTGTTCCAGCATAAAATTAAATGTAGTGATCTCTGAGAATGCTACCTCTAGATCACT
>Ga0098040_1000370_pt1 | contig 20855 bp, 23 predicted proteins | sample 7_EtaG_FD_75065 | JGI IMG/M metagenome (GOLD analysis project Ga0098040, IMG submission 75065) | Marine viral communities from the Subarctic Pacific Ocean - 7_ETSP_OMZ_AT15161 metaG | ecosystem: Environmental > Aquatic > Marine > Oceanic | place: Pacific Ocean | collected 2015-01-08
CACGGTGCACGGTGCACGGTAGAACGTGTTTAATTGTGGCCGCGTCGATTGCGGCCAGGTTTGAACGGTCTGCAAACCGCTCGACTTTCGCCAGTGCTTAATGAGCTGACTCACAAAGCGAGCCGACCTAAGCCGATTCGCTTTAGAGTCTGACCATTGCTTAGGGGATCCACATTTGACCGTCGGGTGTGAACACAGCATATTCAGCTGAATCAACTCGCTCACCGTCGGAGGTGTGAAAGAACCTATCACCCTCTAATCTACCCTTGGATACGTCGATTGTAGGGTTGAAGTAGACTCGTCTAAGACCGTCGATAGGTCTTTGGGTGTCGGGCTCGATACGACCTTTGAACCATGCAAACACCTTGCGAGGTCCTTCGCCTGATACACACCGTTCGAATTGCTTAGAGGTCAGACCCCCAACCTTGAGGTCATAGCAGACAGCACAAACGACCCTGTGAGCCTTTACCTTGCCATCAGCACCTTTGACTTGCATAGACCATTGTTCGGAGTGTTTCCGGTCTAGGTTTCGATAGAAATTGCCTTTGAGCATTGCTTGCTTCCTTTGTTTGAGTTCACAGATCGGCACACCGTGAGATGAGCCGATCGAGAATCCAATCAGCGGTAGACTGAGCACACCTCATTGAAAGCTAATGTGACCCCTGAAAGGTCGGGATCGAAGTAGGTGGCTGTTGAGGTCTTGAGAATCCAACACCCTTGCTTGAGAGCTAACGACAGCTCACCGAGCAGCTCGCCCGTCGGTTGTCCTTCGGATACATCACCCGCAACATAGGCAACAACCTCCCGACCCTTGCCATGTGACTTGTCTGCTAGGTTGGCAACAATGCGAGCGCAACCCGTGATGATGCTCTTAGGGTTGTTCGTGTGTACGTTAGACATCATGAGACCGCCGGTGTGGTGGCTTACACCCTTGAGTCTGCTCGCGTGACCTGAGCGGGTGAGCTTGGCTGCAGCGCAACTCCAACCACCCCGTGTTAGGTTTCTATAGATTGCTTTCATGCTTAGCTCCTGCCTAGATCGAAAGATTCAAACCACATCGAGCACCAAATGCCGGCATCATCGTGAAACTCAACAGCAACATTCTCAGAGTCAAATGAGGGGAAATGCGCATCAACCAAATCGGTTGCGTCGATGCGAGCTGTGTTGAATTTGATAATTAGTTCTTCTAAGTCGTCGTCCATTCGGATCTCGGCAACTTGGAAATCACCTATATATAAATCACCTGTCATTACCTGACCTAGGGTGTCTTCTAGGGTGTCGTAGTGAATATCACCATCACCCCAACCTGCTGAGGTGTGTGTGAGGGTGTAACCTTGTCTTAGAACGATTTTCATAATGCTTCCTTTGTTGGGTGTCGGTGATTACTGAGCAGCTGCGCAGAGGGGTGATGTGGTTTGCATTTCGATAACTGTGGCGATTGCTCCGAACAACCGATTGAACAACACCGTTTCATGATCAAAGCGCTTATAGGTGGCTGACAGGTTGCCGTCGCACTCATCAAAGATTGCCTCCGACTCGTAATCAAACTCAGGATAGTGCTGAGCGACAATCTCAGAGCCGTCGCATGAATTCAGGTCCCAATGGACAATGAGATCGCCGTTATCGGCTTCCTCAGTCCATGCGTACTCTAAGAGATCATCATCAGCGAATGTGCCTAGGAGGGGCTCAGAGCCGTCGTTCATGTGAGCGAATGAGAGGTCCTCAGAGTCTACCCACCTTGAATCGTATCCGTCACAGGTGGCTTGGCTTGAGAATGTGTAACCGTCTTGAGTTGTGAAATGCATCGCTTGCTTCCCTTGTTAAGTGTGAGAGTGAATCTCTCATGTATCTAAGTATGGCATATGCTGTCTAAATGACATCATAGAAGTGATAATCAGGGTTATTTATCCTAACCCTATGATCGTGTTGTATCGAGCTAGACTAGACCCAATGGGAGCAGAAAAAGCCTAATGATTTCAAGGTGTAGGGTATACCCCCACCCCGGTTTGTCTATGCATGCACGTCGTTGATCACTACATCTAAATTCCCACCCCAATTCACTTTGGATCTTGACCGGATGAAGCTAAATAGGCATCATTCAGACAAAGGAGGTGACACCCATGGGCTACACCGGAAAGAATTTCCCAGAACGGATGACATATTCGTTTTTAGAGGGCACAAAGGACCGAATTGAGGCCGCAGCGATGGCCGACGGTCTTGGGAGCCTGGCCTGGATTCGCCAGGTGGTTTATCGAGCGCTGGTCGCTAGCGAAATGAGACGAGGGGTCTACAATGAACAAACTGATTAAGCCATACGAGCCATGTGAACCTGATCTGCGTGACGCTCTCTACCTCGGCTTTCGCCAGGGCGGCCATCGAGCCGTGGATGTCGCTGTTGATATCGACTACGGCCTTGAGGAGGTCACTTTCGAGGAAGCTCACCGTGCCTTGCGCGAGCTCACGCCTCTCCTCGACGTTCTTCGAGACCGCATAGCCAAAGAAGGGATAGTTCAGCAATGAAGGGCTGCCCATTTTGCGAAAAAGACAACAAAGACTTAGCCTACACCCGGTTGGACCGTTATCCGGTCTCTCCGGGGCATTCGCTCGTCATGCCGGCCCGCCATGTGGATAATATCCATGATTTGAAGCCTGAAGAGCAGCTAGCCCTCATCGAAGAGCTAAAGGCGACCAAAACACGACTGAAACAGGAATATAGCTGCGACGGCTTCAATATCGGCGTCAATCTCGGTGAAGTAGCTGGTCAGACAGTCCCACACATTCATTTCCACGTTATCCCGCGTTATGAGGGTGATGTGCCGAATCCACGAGGTGGAGTGCGCTGGGTAATTCCAGAGAAGGCTGACTATGTGCGAATCGCCATGCAGAGGGCTTTCGATAAGTTAAAGGAGGAAGACCGCAACGCCCCTCCGAGAACTATCCCTTTTGACTAAAAGAACCTAGCCAAAGAACCTGGTCATTTTTTCGCGAGTGACCGGGTTCTTTTTTTTGACGACCAGCCCCGTACAGATCTAGTCGCAATTCGCGACTCCCACCTTCCTTTTGCCTCTCCTGGCAACCCACTCCCATGATAAAACATAGTCAGTGCCGATAGGTTGTTGTTCAACCGCTGGCCGCGCCGAGGGTTTCGCTTCCTTTGTTTCCCTCGGCGCAAACCGATTCTCATCATGCAGCGAGATCCAATGGCGAAGCGATACGACAGCAGTAAACTGTCAGTGCAGCAGTTCAAACGTGGCGAAGAAGAAGCTCTGGAGCAAGTCAGGGCAGAACTGCGTGAAGAAGCCAAGAAGACCCCCATCAACAAGAAGCTCCATCTCGAAGCCGAGGCTAGCCTCGTGCCGGATGTTCACAGCTTGATTGGCAACGCCTACCACATCATCGACACCGAGCTGCGAACCCTCAAGGGGCTAAGTCGCAATCAGTACGAGGGGCTCGATAAGAACCAGGCTGCAAACTTTGCTTCCATCGTCCGGTCCATCCAGACTCTGAACAACGTTGAGATGACCTTGCGTGACCAGAACGCTCTTGAGGCTCTGCCTGATGACGAACTCAGGAAGAGAGCCAGCGACGCCTTCCTTAAGCTCGACAAACGACTGCAGAAGGTGATCACCGAAGAAGGCAGTAAAATACAGGCGAAGCGGGCCGAGAAAGCGTACCGGGATGCAGAATGAGCTTAAAGTCGCCAGTTGTTTCTCTGGCATCGGCGGGTTCGAGTACGGTATCGAAGCAGCTATCCCTTCTGCCCGAACCGTCGCCCAAATCGAGATCAACGACTACTGTCGTGACGTCCTCGCCTGGCATTGGCCAGAGGCCGTCCAGCACAGAGACATCAACGACGTTCAAGGCTCAGACCTCGGAGACATTGACATCCTGCTCGGCGGGTCGCCCTGTCAGGGATTTAGCTCGCCTGGAGTGGCAGCCGGACTGGAAGACGAGCGTTCGGCCCTTTGGTTTCAGATGCTTCGACTGGTGCGCGAGACTCGTCCAAAATACGTGGGTATCGAGAACGTCTCCGCTCTTTCCGAACGAGGCCTCGACCAAGTACTCAGCGGACTGGCCGAAGCGGGGTATGATGCGGAGTGGACGAGTTTATCGGGACATGACACAGGTGCACCCCACCGTCGCTCCCGAATATGGATCCTGGCCTACCCCAACAGCCTCAGACTCCCGCTCCAGTCGCCGAGTCGCGTACATGGACAAAGGCAACGCGGGGACGACCCTTCTCGACGCAGCGATGGTCCACGACGGTTTTCCGCCAACCCGTGGCAAAACGGATCGCCGGTTGAATCCACGATTCGTGCTCTGGCTGATGGGCTATCCAATGGGGTGGTTCGATGGCGTGAACAAGTCCAAGCGCTGGGCAACGCCATCATCCCCCAAGCAGCCTTCTGGCTTGGGCAGCGAATAGGGGAGATCGAATATGGATGACCTCATGCGCGACAGCCTGAGCCACTTCGGCCATCGCTACGAAACTCGAGGTGCCGTCACAGAGGCAAGCCCTGCATTCAAGCTCGAAGAGGAGCAAGACCGTCCTGCGCTCCTTTTGCGCCCAGCCGACTCCAACGACGCAGCGTTCATCATGGAGACCTGGCTCGACGGTCACGCCAAGCAGAACAAGGGACAGAGCGTCATCAGTCTCTTCAAGCTCCACCGGCCCATCGTTGAGAACCTGCTAGGTGAGAGCTTTACCTACGTCGCGTGCAACCACGGGATGACCGATCAGATTTACGGCTATCTCTGTGGGCGGCGGTACAAGTTCGACGTGATGGGCAAGCAGAAATCCCTGCTCATCATGCACTGGGGACACGTCAAATCAGCCTTTCGCGGATTCGGAATCGCCGGAACTATCGCTGAGCGGGTCTTTGGCTACAAGCGTGGCCAGAAGGTGCTCTATACGCACCAGGGTCGCATTTTCAAACAGCTCAAAAAGAGCCACAACTTAGAGTATGCTCCGCGTTGTCTAACAGCGGAGGGGATTGATGCATACCTGGATCACTATGTGGCTGAGAGAATCAAACACTACGGAGGACATCGTGGACGTAAAATCAATAGCGCTTCACCGAGACGCTAAGGAAGTAAGACACCAAAGACGACTGACACACGGCAAGCTGTGTTCGCTTGAGCGACGCGAGGACTTTGTGGTGGCGACCTTCAACGACGGCTACAGAGTAGCTGTTCCCATGACATCCATCAGCTTTATCGAGCTTGGTGACGGTCCATGGGAGCGAAAGCCTGCTCCAGTGGCTAAAAAGAAGCCAAAAGCGCCAGCCCCTAAGCCGAGACGCTCCAACACCGTCGAAGTTAGCGCCGCGTCGTGAGCTACACCACGAAGAAGAAGCCCGCCGTTGATGAGCGTGCCGTTCTTCGTGAATTCACCCGGCGTTTTGGCAACGTTGGTGACCTTTCTGCGCCCGGAGAGACTCCAGATCGGACATTCCGCTTTCGAGAATCGCTCTTCGCGGAGCAGCTTGCCCTGATCGACTCAGAGTCACGTCTCAAAGTGGGTTGCTGCAGCCGTCGAGCTGGTAAATCAACCGCAGCGGCGATGTATCTCATTGAGCAGTGCTTGCGGCACCCGGAAAGTCTCTGCGTTTACCTTGCGACCAGTCGTATGGCAGCAAAGCGGATCCTCTGGCTCCTTTTGAAGCAGATTGGTCGTCAATATGACCTCAAAATCCGGTATCAGAACACTGATCTCATCGCTCACTTTCCAAATGGCTCTCGGATCGAGCTTCACGGCTGTTCTGATGCTGGTGACCTCGATCGACTCCGTGGTAACAAGTTTCGGTTGGTCGTCATCGATGAGGCGGGCCACTTCAACAAGATTCTAGACGAGCTGGTGCAGGAAACCATCGCACCTGGCTGCATTGACCTTGATGGCACGATTGTCCTCATTGGGACACCGTCACCTCGCCAGCACGGTCTATTCTACGAGGCGTTCCACAACCCAGCGCTTGGCTATGAGAAATTCCACTGGACGCTGCACGACAACCCGTATCTAAACAAGAACGGTCGCTCGACTCGCAAATGGCTTGATGACCGCATGGCTCAGACTGGGATGACAGCCGAGAGCGCCATCTACCAGCGTGAGTGGTGCGGGCGCTTTGTGCAGAGCGATGACAGCTTAGTCTACAAGTTCAGCAGCAAGAACTTCTACGAAGAGCTGCCGCTCGACCATGAGTGGTTCAGGGTCATCGGCTGTGACATCGGATTTCATGATGCCAGTGCCTTCTCCGTGATCGCCTATTCGCCGACCCATCCCGCTGTCTTCCTTCTCGACTGCTGGAGCCAAACAAAGATGCTCCCGACCCAGATTGCCGAGAAGCTCTCTGAGCTTATGAGCGAATACAAGGCGACCTCCATTCAGATGGACACAGCGGGTGCCGGTAAAGCCATCGCAGAAGAGATGAAGCAGCGTTTCGGCCTGCCAATCAGGGCCGCGAAGAAGACCGAGAAAGTCGCCGCTATTGAACTCCTCAACGGTGAGCTCGCGTCCGGCAGGTTCTTCCTCCACAAAGATAGCTCCATCCTCGAAGAGTGGTCCGTGCTGAGCTGGAGCCCGTCGCACAACAAGCTCATGGAAGACCCTCGCTTTCCAAACCACGAGAGTGACGCCACCCTCTATGCCTTCCGCGAGGCCCGAAACTACGCTTGGCGCGAGCGTGTGACGCATCCGCCTCTGGGCACGAGAGAATACATGGACTGGGAGATGAACCAGTACTGGGAAAAGAAGAGCGGGCAAATCGAAAACAAAAACAGCAAGAGCTGGATGGAGACGACATGGACGTTCAACTGAGAAACCTCCAGGGACTTATCGACCTGTTAAAGGTGAACAACGTCAGTTACTATAAGGACCAAGATGTTGAACTGCGCTTTGGTCCAGCACCAACTCAGACATCCGTTCCACCGCCGAAAAACGAAAAACAGAGCCAACAGGATGAAGAAGACATTCTCCTGTGGTCGGCGGGGTAAAAAATGGCTAAGCGCATCTATGACAACACCTACTGGTGGCAATCCAAAAAGAACTATCACGCTCGGGTTATGGCTACCATTGACGCACTGCGCGAGCAGCACAGCGCCCGTGAAAAAGAGCACCTGCTCAATATGCGACTCTATGGCAACGTCTACACCCGCGACCTGAGTCTGCAGGGCTACGCGAAGCCTCAGAGCCATCGACGCCACCACCGGGTCCAGATGAACATCTGCCAAGCCATGGTCGACACCATTTGCGCCAAGGTGACCTCACAGCAGACCAAGGTCCAGTTTCTGACCGAGGGTGGAGACTTCATCTCACAGCAGAAAGCAAAACGACTGACAAAGTTCTGCTCGGGGCTCTTCAACATGTCGAACCTATATCGGGTCGCTCCACTCATTTTCCGAGACGCCGCTGTTCTTGGGATGGGCGTAATGAAGATATTCGAACGTGACGGTAAGGTCGTCGTGGAAAGGGTTTTCCCGAATGAGATTATTGTGGATGATGCGGAAAGTATTTCTGGCGAGCCTCGCCAGTATTTTCAGCGCAAGTTTATCCCCGTCGAAATCCTCAAAGGAATGTTCCCCAAGAAAGCCAAGGAGATCGAAAATGCAGAGCGAGTCGATAGTGGAGACCCCGGAGTTTCAGCGATGGTTGAATGCATCGAAGCCTGGCATCTCCCATCGAGTGAAGGAGCCGACGACGGACGTCATTGCCTTCTCATTGATGGCGTCGATCTTCTCGTGGAATCGTACGAACGGACACGGCCTCCTTTTATTTTCATGCGGTGGACCCCACGGATGCTGGGCTTCTTCGCAGAAGGACTCTGTTCACAACTGACTGGCCTGCAGGTAGAACTTAATTTTTTGTGTCGTCAAATAAGTCTCAATATGCGACTCGCCACACCAAAGGTCTTTTTAGAGAGCGGCAGCCAGATCTCGAGTGGCACTATCTCCAACGAGACATGGGGCATATGTGAATACACCGGCACACCTCCCCAGTTCTTTGTTCCACAAACGACTGCACCGGAAGTCCTACAGCACCTAGACCGCATATTCGCCAGAGCTTACGAGATAGCGGGTATTTCGTCGCTTGAAAGCCAAGCCAAGAAGCCCGCTGGCCTTGAATCAGGCGTAGCGCTTCGCGAATACGCCAGCCAGGCATCGACACGGTATGCGTCAATTCAAAGGGCCTACGAGTCGATGTTCCTCGAAGCCGCCGATCACATGCTTGAGCTGGTTCGCGCCGCCGATGCTGACGGAATAGATCTTGATGTAATGTCCATCGGGGACAAGGACCTTCAACGAATCAAGTGGTCCGATATCAAGCTGGACAGAGAAGACTACGTCATCCGCAAGTGGCCCACCAACCTCTTCAGCGACTCACCAGCATCGAAGCTCCAGAGCGTGACAGAGCTTGCACAGTCAGGGTTGATTGATCCGGCTCAGGCAATGCTCTTGCTGGACTACCCGGACACAGAAGCTCTGACGCACCTGCTTTCGTCCGATTATCACGACGTGATGCACATCATCAGTGAGATGCTTGAAAAAGGGAAGTTTGTCCCACCTGAGCCGTTCCAAAACCTGCAGCTCGCCACCAAGCTTGTGAACAGCGCATACCTTCGGGCGAAATCCCAAGGTGCGCCTGAGGACCGGCTAGACTTGCTTCGTCGCTACCTAGAAAGCGCGACTGTTCTACTGGCTGAGGCAATGCAGCCAGCAGGCGCGGCTCCAGGTGAAGCTCAGATGCAACAGTCGGCACCATCTGCCGCAAGCGGTGGGTTGCCACCAGTAGACCCAATGCAGGACATGGCCGCGCTGCCGCCGCCGGTCCAATAAGGAATAATAATGACAGAAAATAATGAGAATCCGTCTTCGGAAACCCCAATGTCTGAGGCGGAATCAGGGGCGTCAGCCCTCCCCACGGCTGACGTCCCACCTTCGCCGCAACAGCAGGACTTTAGTTCTCAGTTTGCCGCACTGTCCCGCCAAGAGCGCGAGCTGCATCTAAAGCAGAGAGAAATGGCGGCGAAGGAACAAAAGCTGTCAGAAATGCAGGAGCGGATGACTCAGTATGAGAAAGCCTCTGCTCTTGCCAAGGAGAGTCCTGAGGCTTTTTTAGAGGCGAACGGTATCTCCGTCAAAGACCTTCTGGCTCGTGAGTTGAATGGCGGCCAGACTCCTGAGTCCGACGTTCTTCGTCGCAAGCTCGACGACCAGGCCAAGCAAATCGAAGATCTACGCAATTCTCAAGCTGAGAAAGAAAAGCAAGTCGAACAACAACGACTGCAACAGCTTCGCACAAGTTACGTTGACCAAATCAAGAATTACGTGGATAATGATGGGGGCGAGTCGTTTGAACTCGTCAAAGCCTCGAATGCTTACGAGACTGTTTATGAAGTACTTCAAAATGAGTACAACACAAGTGGTCGCGATATAGGATTTTCGGCAGCAGCTACCATTGTAGAAGATTACTACAAAAAGGAGCTTGAGCGGTACAAGGACACCCGCGTGTTGAAAGAATTGTCCGGTGGTTCATCTGATGAGCCTGTGCAGAACAACCCGGCATCTAGCCCTGCAGCCAGCGAACAAACGGTTCGCACAACTAAGACTCTTGAGAACACCTCGGTGGCTACACCAGCCCAACCGGAGCGTCCTCTGACACGAGAAGAACGCCTAGCGAAATTCGCCGATGCGGTTCGTTGGGCATGATGGCTAGCAGGAGACTAGAATGCCTACTTCAAAGCTTGGCGCAGGTACCATAAGCGGAAGCGCTTATTCGGATACTGGCGTATCACTCGACATGACGTCCATTCAGGACGGACTCAAAGAACTATATGACGGAGCCGGTTGGCTCACCGCTCTTTATGAGCACGATGGATTGTTTACTCGTATGCCTAAGTTTGAAGGCTTCTCGGGTAGCTACTATCCAGTTCTCACTCAATACGCAGCAAACGCTCGACGTTCGCAAGACTTTGCGTATGCACAGGCAAACACCTCGACCTTTAAGGTTGAAAAGCATCTTGTCCACAGGGTTCGGGATTATGCCCTGGCTCGACTCGATACTGAGAGTATTCTTAGCACCAAGGGTGATTCTGGCGCATTCGCCAGCTACCTTGATGTTGAAGTGAGCGGTGCGCGTTATGCGCTTCGTCGTTCACTTGCTCGTGGTGTTTACGGAGATGGCTCTGGTGTTATCGGCAAAGTTGGCTCGTTGACTGCTTCCGATTCGCATGACGGTGATCCGTTAAGCGATATCTCGGGCCTTCAGTGCATCGTAACTTTGGAAAACACTGGCGACATCGTGAACTTCGAAGTTGGCCAGCAGTTGCAGTTCAAGGCGACGACAACGTACGGAACACCTAAGACTTCAACTAACGAAGTTATCGCGGTAGACCGTAGCGCAGGAACAATGACGCTTACCACGTCGGTTGCGACAAGTGATGCTCAGGGCGTTTCCGCCAACGACTTCATTTTTATGAAGGGTGATATTGCGGCTAGTGCAGCGGCTTATCATCGCATTTCAGGACTTGACGCTTGGATCCCGACAACGGCACCAGCGGCTGGGGATTCCTTTTTTGGAATTGACAGAAGCGCCGATGTCACGCGCTTGGCGGGGCACCGTTTCGCGGGCACCACAACTGACGTGTACCACGCCTTTGTCTCAGCCTCTGAGCAGCTTGGTCGCGAAGGTTCTAAGCCTGACCATATCTTCTGTGACTTTGCCACTTACACAAACCTCATGAAAGAGGTTAGTAGCGCAGGCACCAGTGGAGCCGGTGGCAAGGATGTCATGGACGGTGTTCGAGTGAACATCGGCATGGGTCAGACACTTGAGCTTGGTTTCTCAAACATTGTGATTCACATGCCAACAGGCCCAATCTCAGTGGTTCCAGATCCTGACTGCCCTGCCAACACTGCCTATATGCTGAAATTGTCAGATTGGGAATTGGCTTCTTTGGGCATGGCTCCACAGATTCTTGACCTAGATGGGAACAGTTTCTTGAGAATTTCGGATCGGGATGCAATGGAAATCCGTTTGGGATTTTTTGGCAACGTGGTCTGCAAAAATGCGGGGAACCAAAGCCGGATTGACTTTGCTTAATGAAGTCTGACCCGGCACGGGAAGCGGTCCTCATCCTGCAGTCTTTGAAGAAGGATACGCCGGATGAGGAAGCGCCAACTCAGAGCAATAAAGACTTCGCTCTCGATGCTGCCATGCGTCGCGCCTATGAATCCGCCAAGGGTGATGATTACAGGGCATTCGGGAGCGCATTGATTGATTTGTTGGACATCCATCGAGCTGGCGGCGGCTTGGATGCCTGACGAGGGTCGGGGGGCGGCGCAGTCTCCCGGCCCAACCTTTTGGGAGGCGAGATGGCGACTTTCGAGCGTTCAGATTTGATTACTCGGGTTCGTCGTCGCGCTGACCAGGAGAACTCTGAGTTCGTTACAGATGACGAGCTCACGGATTACCTGAATCGTGGACTGAGTGAATTGTGGGACATCATCGTTATGTCCTTTCAGCATTACGCGGTTTCGACAACCACCTACACGACCCCATCAACGACTGCTTTCAGTCTGCCTGATGATTTCTATAAGCTGATTGGCGTAGACTTCACGTCCAGTGGGACAAGTCACGCAACTCGAGTTTTGCCCTACGAGTTTCAGCATCGAAACACCTACCAGTCTCCTCTTGGGAGTGCTGCGGGTCACAACTCGATGATGTACCAGCTTGTGGGCGACGAGTTTAAGGTCATCCCAGAAGACTCGCCACCAGCGGGAACTATTAAGCTCTGGTACGTGCCGACCGGCCCGCAGTTCAGCGATGTCGAGGACACGGTGACTGGCATACCTCCTGGTTATGAAGACTACGCAGTGACGTTCGCTGTGATTCAGGTGAAGGCAAAAGAAGAGAGTGACCTGCGCTTTGAGGCATCAAATCTGGAGCGACTAAAGGTTCGAATCGAGCAAGCTTCCCGGCGTCGAGATGCTGGAGAATCTAAGTCCATAATTGATGTCGGCAACGGTACTGAATTTTATCACGACGTTCTCTTTCGTTAGGAGTTGAGATGGCGCTTCTACCGAATGTGATAAATGATGACACGATTAGGTGGGCATTTAGCCAGGCAGAGCTGAGCCTGAGTAGGCTGGAGCGCAATCCTCTTGCGGACGGTAAACGGATTATTGACCTCGATTTAAGCACTACAGAAACGACTGTAGCCCACGGCCTTGGTCGGACTCCAAAAGGCCTGCTTGTCATCAGAAAGAATGCTGCGCAGCACGTCTTCGAGTCTAGCTTAGCTGACGAAGAGCATATCTTCCTCAAGTCCGATGGGACAGTAACCGCGACTGTGTGGGTGTTTTAATGGCGCTTGAGAAGCAAATGGTGTCGCTCGCATTCGAGAAAGGCTTAAACCAAAAGGTTTCTGACCGTGTGCTGAATGCGCCTGAACTCGCTGACGTCCAGAACGGTCGGTTCGAGAAAGCTGGCGAAATTAGACGTCGCTATGGCTTCACCCCGCTGATGAGCAACTCTGATGTTTCGAACACCGTAGACGACGAGTTTCTAACGAGCATGTCTGGCCAGACCAGCCTTGAATGTGCGAAAGCCAGTGCTGTCTACAAGGGTGAGAAGCTTATCTTTGACGGCAACCGAGTGCATGCCCAGCGCGGCAACAACTCGTTTGCTCGAAAAGGTGTAGCGGATGGTGTCACCTGCGAGAGCTTACCTCTCTCGAATAACCAGTCTGTACTGCAGAGTGGTGCCGACATTGCCTATCTGACGCATGCGACGTACGGGGACTGGTATTGCGTCGTCTACTACGAGTGTGACTCGACACTGCAGAACATCACAGGGTCGGCTGATCGCAAGTCGGTAACCTACAGTGCTTACGCACAACTCTATGATGCTGCGACGGAGCAATGCGTTGGTGACCGACAGCTAGTCACCCAGTACACGATAGTCGACACGACTGTTTCTGAAGGCAACGCAGACCAAAGGCTTTACCTTCACCCGCGCATCCAGGTTCGCTCATCAGGCACGTACTTCGTCATCTTCTACACCCATGTTCATGCCGGAGACAGCCCTGACAGTGTCCTGCTTCGATACCGCAGCATCAATGTCGCAAGCACGAAGAATCTAAGCAGCTTTTTGCCATCCAGCGGCAGCTACGCAACGCTTAGCGAGTATGCGATATGGGACGTGGAGAAAGTCACAAAGGGCAGTGGTCAGACAGAGCGGTTCTTGATTCTGTTTCACAGCACATCCGGCTCATTTCCTTGGAGTGTGCATGAGCGCTTCTTTGATACTTCCTCGGGAGCGCTTTCGAATACGGGCATGGGTACTTTGGCTCTAGGGAGTGCTGCGGATCCTGCCATAGCGGAGGCCTATTCACAGTACAACGGCTACGCCTATGGGTGCATGGTTCGGGCATTTAAATCTGGCTCTGACGACTCCAAGGACAGAATTGTTCTCATGTTGCCCTATGTTTCGGGCGGCACGAGAAAGACTCGATGTCATATTCTCGACTATTCAAACTCAAGTGGTACAGCAATTGTCGCTTTGGCCAATGGTGATGCAAATGGAGACGAGGCTCTGCTCAATGCAGGTGCATGCCTGGAGCCCGTAGCTAGCGGTGATGAGACTCATATTCGTGTGTACTTCACGACAGTGGCTTACCAGTCCTCTGGTACCTTACCAAACGCAACAACTACCCGAACCTGTCGACTGCAAATCAGCGACGGGGCAAGGACTGACTTCAAGCCGATTTCATTCAACACAACCATCGTCTCCCATCCTTGGAGTTATGAGTCCACGACAACCAAGCCCAGCATCTATTTTGTGATTGCAGAATCGCTAAGTGGATATTTGGGCAGCGATTTTTCTGCTGGTTGTAACTATGTCGTGCGAGATGACTTAAACGAGGAAGGGAACACGTACTCAAGGGAGCATATGATTCCTGTGGCCAGCACCCCGGCTGGCGATGTGTCCCATACGCATTTTTCAAACTGGTTTACAGCTCGCTACACATTGGCTGGTGGTCAAATTTTTAACCGCGCAACCAACTTTGTTCATAGCCCGACTCGCCCGATTACGGGACGGGTTGGCTCTCAACGCATTATTGGTTCCAGCTCCTACCTTGGAGCAAACCTTCAAACAGGCTTCCCATCGTTCAACGCCAGCCTACTCAAGGTAGAGCACGAACCAAAACGACGGCTACCCTCCGTTTACCACAACAACCACCTTCTGATTGGTGGCGGATTCCTCATGACCTATGACGGATACCGCACAATGGAGAACGGCTTTCTTCGTCGCCCTCAGATAAGAACGGTGCTTGGAGGCACGGGGACAGAGTCAACCTTTGGTGTTGCAGGGCGCATCGAGCCAGGCAGTTACACGTACAGAGCGGTGTATGAGTACATTGACAAAGCAGGCAACTTGCATCGATCTGCGCCAAGTGACCCGGTTGATGTCACAACGACTGAAAGCAGTGGTGGCGCGAGCGACGGTTGGACCAAGGTCGCGGTCTACAACTATCAGCATTCAATGCGGATGTTTGAAAACGAGCAGGTAAGGCTTGTCCTCTACCGGAGCCTAAAGGGCCAAGTCGTTTCGTTTCGGGTTGCGGATATCCGAAATGACTTCGATAACCTCTCGTCTGACCTGATTGACCTGAACTCTGACGCTGACATCTACGATAAGCACAACCCTCACTTGACTCACGAGGTGCTCTATACCAACGCTGAAGCTCCAAGTGAAAACCTTGGAAGCATCACCGATATCGCAGTGCATCAAAACCGCGTGTTTCTCTCGACCTCGAACCATCGGGTTCACGTCTGCAAGCCAACGGCTCGTGGTCTCTCTCCTGAGCCCTATGCTCGTGGGAGCTTTCAGTTCAGAGAGGTTGAAGGAGGAAGCGAGTTTGTTCGTGGCTTAGAGTCCAACGGAGATCACCTCCTCGTCTTTACGAACGAAAACGTATTTGCCATTGCGGGCGAAGGGCCTGCCCCTGATGGCTCAGGATCGACCCTGACAGAGCCTAGGTTGCTCATAGCGGGCCAAGGAGCGGTAGATGGAACAATCCATGCCGTTATCCCCGCAGGATGCGTCTATCAGTCTTCTAGAGGCTTATACATGATTGGCCGAGATATGAAGGTCAGCTACATCGGCTCTAACGTTGAGGACCTGACGACCTACCGGGCAATTGCGGCTGCGGCGAATGACTCACGACACGAACTCTACATTGCTATGGGCGAGCCATTGGCTGGTGGTGCTGATTACGCAGGCTACTCGAAGATTCTAGTCTACAACTACTTCTTCAATGCCTGGAGCGTCTACACCCATACGGCTAGCGTGATGGGCTACAACAGTGGGATCCATGTCGTTGACGGTGTTCTCCACCAGGCTCGTGCCACCTACGGCCAATATTGGGACGGTGCGACTCAGCGTCAATCTGCGGCAGGTAGCGACGTAGGCTTCTGGAAAGAAGATACGGGTTCGTACTGGGATGTCTCCGAAGGCGCTTCCCCGACTTATGACAAGTTCTCGACCATCATTGAGACACCGTCTATCTACCTGAACAACCTGCAAGGAGCGCAGCGGGTTTATCGGGTGATGTTTGCAGGCGATTATCTTGGCGACCACGACATCACAGTTGAGATGACGGTGGACCACGACGCGAGCTCATCCCACAGCCAGACTAAAACCGCGAGCGCGTTGACAACGAAAGACCGCTACCGGCTGCCAGTGAAACGCCAGAAGTGCCGGGCGATGAAAATAAAACACACGATAGCTCCCAATAGCTCATCCGCTCAGTCCAATGGGCTCTTTAAGCTTTCAGGGCTGGCTCTTGAAGTGGGTCTACGACCAACATCATTCAAGCTTCCGAAGGGAGACACCATCTGATGGCTGAAGAACTACCAAGCTCTCTCGGAATGCTGCAAGCAGGTTTCGACCGCATCGACACTGCCTTGGCTGCCAATGATGCCGCCAGCGCTGCAATGCTCGACGAATATCTCATTGGCGTCTCTCGTGCCTACGGTAAGCGGGTTGGCATTAATCCAAATGCACTCCGCGCCATGGCTAAAAAAATGATTCAGTCGAGAATTGCGGCGGTAGCTCAGCAGGAATCTGCAGCTCGTGAGACAAAGCTTCAGTCGCTAAGCGTAGCAGGCGCAGCCGAGCGCAAGTTTGACCTCGGGATGGAAGGCTTAAGAATCAATCAGGAGCAGTTTGACCGAAACATGTTCCGGCAATACGTCGGTGCTGCTGTCTCGGCGGCTGGGGCAACAATTGCTGAGGGTGTTCGCAACGGGTTGTTTGAGTTTGATTCCGGAGACTCTAAAACGGGCGACAAGGCATTTGAGGGCGATAAGCTTGCTGACCCTGGCGACAATCCTGATTTACAGGGCCTCAAGACACTCTCCACTGATGTAGCTGGTGGTAAGCAATTTACTCTTGATGAGCCAGACTTAAGAGGCGTGCAGTCTACGACTTCCAACTTAGAGGAACTAGGTCGAAGCCAGCGATTAAAAACTGACCCAGGTTTGTCACAAAGAATGGAACAACAGCCCCTCAACCGAACAGGTAGCCGTGGTCGTCATGAGCCCGACTTTCCGTCGCACAACGACTCCGCGATTGAACCCCCTCAACTGCTTCGACTCAAAGAACGCCGCAGAAAGAAGTTTTTCTAATGGAAGAATTTGAAGAGAGAATGACAAGCCCTTTCGGGGTCAGCGGCGCCGCAGCACTCAATAGGATTGCCAGGGAAGCAGGAGAGCAGAGACGCGATAGGTTTACCAACCCCTACGACGAACATACCTTGCAGCAACTACAGGAGCTTGATGACATAGCGTCAGGCGAAACAATGAGCTTCGCCGAGACACAAGCTCGTGACATGGCCGGTAAAGCCGGTGCGGGTGTCATGGGTATCTCAAAGCTCCGTCGTGGTGTGAGCGGTGCAGGAACATTTGCCCAGGCAGCACAGCAAGCTCACGATGTTCGAAAGGCTGGCATGCAGCAGGCTGACATCGTCGGCCAACAAAAGCGTCTTGAGGCAGCCTCTGGCGCGACGAAGTTACGAGCTTCTAAGGAAGCAGAGAAACGCGGTTTAACGATGACCTACGAAGGTCAGCAACAGGCTGCACGACAAGCAGACGAGCAAGCTAAAACCAATTTGTTTGGCACCTTTTTGAGCACAGCAGCAACGATTATGAGCGGCGGCATCGCTGGTGGCCTCTTTGACGATTTGTTTAGCTAGGAGAATTTGATGGCTGATAGCACGCAAGATGATAGCGGCTTTTATTCGATGCCGACACTGGAGCAGTTGCGGTACGTATTGCCGGACACTGCGATGCAGCGAGATCAGAAAATTCAAAACGAACTCTCGCGCCGACATGCGGTTCCAGGGATGACCTTAGAGCAACCTGATGTCATTGAAGACCATTTAAGCGCGTTAGAAATTGAAGAGGCTGAGGTCCAAAGGGAGGTCGAGGAAGAACGTCAGGAGCAGGTTGGAATCTATGCAGACCGATCGACCATGGATGGTCCGGGCGGAATGAGCATGAATCCGGCACCTTTGCCACCCCCTGAGGTTACCCCTTTATCGGGTGATATGAGCGGCGCTGACGAAGCAGAGATTGTACAACCCCTCTATGTGGATTCAGAGGGACGAATAGACCCGACTCCTGAGAACATGAGGATTCTCAACAACGTCTTAAAGGCATACCAAACGGCAGCAAAGACTGAGTTTGAAGCAGACCAAGAGATTCAAAAGCAGCGCCAAGCGTTTGACCAAGACAAGCTTCGTCTTCAGGAGGAACTTGCAACAAAGCGTGCTGGCGAGGCTGAGTCTTTTCGAAAGATGGAAACGCTGCGACAGGACACGATGGAAGCGGCGCGTGCTGAGATTGATCGTGCCAATGAAATGGTGATGGATGCCACCATTGACCCAAAACGACTGTTCCCCAATACGATGAGTAAAATGGCTTCAGCACTGGCTGTTGGCCTAGGTCAGTTTGGGGCCACCTTGACCGGCACACAAAACGCCGCCCTGCAAATCATTGACTCTGCAATCGCCAACGACATCGCCGCACAGCGAGCGGACATTGAGAACCTCAAGTTCGGGGTTCAAACAAAGCAAAACGAATACTCGATGCTGATGTCTGAGTTCCAAGACCGGAGAACGGTTGAAGCCATGATTTACGACATCGCCTATGCCCAGTTGGACACCAAGCTGGCGCAGGTTGAGACAAAGTTCGGAATCAACTCTTCTGATGCGCGGGTAACCAAGCTTCGAGCAGCTTTTCAGAAACAAAGAGCCGACAACAAGAGCAAGTACCAAGGCATTAAGATGAATGCCGAGTTTGCATCCTACACCTTCAATTCGCAACTCGAAGCCCAAAGACGAGCTGCTGCATCTAAGGCAGGGCTGGCTGAATTTAGACCCGCAATTCAAGAAAAGCTCATGGGTGCGCGGATGGCAAAGCGAATGATTGCTGGTCTAAAAGAGATGGCTCCTAAGACAAATATGATGGGAGGTCTCGTCCCATGGCACAACTTGTCTGAGCAATACCAAGAGCAGCTTAAAGGCCTGGCGGCTCAAATCGTTCGAACTTACTCGGGTGTGACAGCCACCGAAGATGAGCGCGAGCAAGTGGCTAAACGCTTGGGCGGATACTTCAATACCGCAGAAACCAAGGTAACACGCCTTGCACAGGTCGAAAGAGAAATCGATGTGATGATGGCGGCAGCAGTCGATGTGATGAGCACGAGAGAGCAGGCTCTTTTTGTAGAGCGCTTTGGTGACATCCGACTAGAGGCGGGTGGCTCAATTAATTTCATGACTCAGTTAACTGATGGACTAGGAATCAAGGCTGGTGACCACCTCAAGGCTATCGTAGGACCGAAAGAGTAACCAATGGCAAGACTTTGGAACGCACAGGCTCAGGCCTACCAGGAATTCGATGACGAAGAGGTTCAGAAGAGAATCCTCTCAGGCGGGTTCGGTTTTGCCAGTGGTCAAAAGGTTCCTATTGCTCTGCCTGACGGGAAGAAGTTTGAGATTGAGGCGGAGTATGCCCAGAAGGCCTTCAAAATGGGGGCTCGTTTTGTTGGGGCACAAGAACGACGGCAGGATGAGCTTAAGGAAGAGTATGGCCAGGGCTGGGGTAACACTGCACTAGCGCTTGGACTAGGTGCAGCTCAAGGTGTCTTTACACCTATGATTAACCCGCTTCTTGTGAAGTCTGGGGTGGTCGATAAAGAGACAATAGATGCCGTTAGGGAATACCAGACCGGGGCTTACTACACGGGTGATGTGCTCGGGCTTCTCGGTAGCCTTGTGGGTACAGCCGGAGCTGCGTCAGGGGCTCAAGCAACAACCCGCGCTGCCCTTGCAGTCGCAGCACCCGGTGCCGCCATCGCTCGTGGAGCTTCAAAGGCTGGTGGCGCTCTTGCTCAGTTAGCGGGCCGGGAAGCTACGACTCTTGGTGGCAAGTATGGAGCGAAAGCTCTCGGCCATGTCGTCGAGGGTGGTCTCGATGCGGCAACCTACACAGCCGCTGACCAAGTCTCTGAAGCAATGCTGGGTAACCCGAACATCACAGCAGAGAGCTTCGCTGGGAACGTGGGTCTATCCTTTGTGCTTGGGGGTGGCATCAACGCTGCTCTGCCAGGCATGTACGCTATGTCCCTTCCTGCCAGAGAGAAGGCTACCGAGAGTTTCCGTCGTGCTTGGTCTTTTCTGGCCGGAGGAGCTGGTGAGGTCCCTGGTCGCGGGATGAAAGAAGCAGCCACAACGCTGGCTCGCCAAGAAGGCATCCCCTACGAAGAAGCTCTCAAACGGGTTCGTTTCACGGCTGAACAAGCAGCAGTTCGCCGCAGCACAGACGTCGAAGCGGTCGACTACATCAATCGCCACAATGACCTCGGGATCCTCATCGACAAAAAGAGGCAGCAGCTCAAGAAGCTGCAAAACGAAGAGGAACTACGGTTAGCTGATGTTGGCCCAAACCTGCAGGCCCTTAAAGACCAGCGGGAAGACCTGACCTTACGCAAGCAAGAACTTAAGGATGTCAGCGCTGAGAAAGATTTAATCTCTGCGCAAAACTTCAATCTCAAAACGATTCGGGAGCAGTACAAGGAGGCGAGACACGAACTCGAGTTGGAGATCAACCACCTAGAGTTCAACCACAAGGAGTCTCAGAAGACTGTTGATGGTTTTCGTAAAGACCTCAGTGATGAGCTAGGCGCATCAAAGGACACTTATACTGAAGGGCTCTTTAGAGACTCTGAAAACGCTGCGGCTGAGCTTAGTGACCTGCGTGATACGGTGAATCAAGGACGTGAGCTCGCACGAGGCTCCAACAAGATAAGCCAACTGAAGCAGTCAATCGAAGCCGGTGCCAATGAGGGCGAGTTTGCGACAGATGTAGTCAACGCGGCATTTAAGATGCTCAAGACTGTACGGGAAGGCATGGAGGGGCGTGACCTCACCAACCTTGTCATTGATGCAGATGAGAAGAAGGTTCTCAAGGCTCTCAAGATTCTTGAGGATGCAATCTCAGGAAAGGTCCTAGGTGCAACCAAGGCCACTGCAAAGAAGGCCCCAGGACCAGCACCAAAACAGGCAAGCCAGTCTGTAGACGAGGCACTGGATGCTTCATTCCTAAGCTCAAGCAAAGAAGGACCTAACCAGAAGGAACTGGTCGACCTTCTGAAGGCAGCGATAGGTCACGGCTCAAAGGAAGACAGGCTTCTTAAGCAAGAACTCTTCGAAGCGCTCGACAACATGAGGAAGTCACTTGGTGACGTCGTGTTTTCTAAACATGCAGACGGGGCACTCGATTTCGCCACACAGAAA
>Ga0098040_1000374_pt1 | contig 20803 bp, 12 predicted proteins | sample 7_EtaG_FD_75065 | JGI IMG/M metagenome (GOLD analysis project Ga0098040, IMG submission 75065) | Marine viral communities from the Subarctic Pacific Ocean - 7_ETSP_OMZ_AT15161 metaG | ecosystem: Environmental > Aquatic > Marine > Oceanic | place: Pacific Ocean | collected 2015-01-08
TAATACATTATTAGTAAACGTATCAGATTGAGTTGACACAGTTACTAATGGTACATCGGGATCAGTACCATCTGTAGATTCAAATATTCCTAATATTCTACTTACATCTGGAACATTTAATGAAATTTCATCATCTTGTACTCTCGTTCCGTAGACAGCATTTACAGTTAAACCATCATTCTTGGTAAACGTAGTAATACCAGATGAAGTATCATTTGATCTTGTGATGAGAAGATTAGCACATCTTACTAAATCTTTATCCTTAGATGAAAGTTTACTTCTTCTTACAGAAGCAGTAAGAGTTGCTGTTCCTGTTTTTGAAAGAGTTTTAATTTCAAGTTCTTTGGAATTTGCACTAATTGTAACTTGGGACTCTCTAACTATTTCCTTTTCTCCAGTACTCCAAGTTAAAGTATAGTTTTGTTCTGTAAATGGTTCAAAATATAAATCAGCATTATCTGAAAGAGCAGTTATCTGGAAAGTATGAGAAGCAACCGAACTAATAGTAACATTAGTAAACTGCTTTCTTACAATATAAGAACTATCAAGAATATTAATAGACGACACATAATTATGTGGCAACTTCATTCTAAATCCAGGATTATCACCTTGTTTAATGGAAGGGATAAGAACATCTACACCAGTTGGGGTTGTACCACCTGACAAGACTCCACTACATACTCCATCAACATTGGATACTGCTTCGATAGTAAGAGTTGATCCATTAACAGCAGATACTCTATTGTAGACAGTAGTTCCAGATGCAGGAGAATAATTTATAATATCACCAACTTTAACAAGTCCGCTAAAGTCTGATACACCACCACTTTGAACACTAGTATTTGTAAACTGAAATTCAATTCCTTCATTAAATGCACCTTTTCTACGATCTAATAATAAGTTAGCAGCAAAAGTAGAAGTTCCAGCACCAATACCAGCCTCACTATTAAGTGCTTTTATATCATCAAATGACCAATCAGTAACTTCAGTAATATTATTACCAGTATCATTTCCATTGATTAAAATTGGTTCATTTAACTGGAATTGACCACTAACATCACTCATAACGAGTAATTGTGTATCCGTACTTGCAGCAGTTGCAAATCCAACAGATCCACTATATTTTCCTTTAATTTGTGCGCTATTTGGCACAGATGCTATGGTTGCACCTAATGAGACCTTTGTGTGGGTCTGAATGTCATACAGACGTGCCTCATGAGTAGTTGTAGAAACTCCAGATATACTCTTCTGATTAAAATCAAATACTCTTGCTTGACCAACAACAATAGAATCTCCATGTGCTTCTCCATTATCCTTACATCTTCTATCAAGTAATTTTACACTTGTAGAGAATCCAATAGTAGGTGATCCCCAAGAATTCTCAAGATCAACGTAATTTCCAATTCTTATAGGAGTACTTGCATTCTCCTTTAACTTGGTCGTTCTTGGTTTGACGACATCAATAGACGAAGTAGATATTTTATCGACCTCATAACCCCTTACATACGCCTTTCCTGGGGATACCTGAAGTGATATTATATCATCTGATGGTGTATTTCCATTTTGAGTCTGTTGATTGGAGAAATATATTCCTCTATTTCCAACTCTATCATTCAACGACTCTCTTACATCAATAGAGAAAGGTTTAACATAATAATCTCCAGACTCGTCATAAGTTCTTCTTGCAAGTTCATCTGCAATGATATTATACTGTGTTCTAGTTACAATATTCCTTACAATTCCATTCTCAACACGTAATAATTCAATAAAGTCTAAATCATTCTTATCTGTAAGTTCTTTCTTATGTAAAGTAGCAGAGACTTTAAATCTATCAGCACCAGGAGCAGCCTCATTGGAGAATCCCTTAGCATTATCATAAAGATCAGAATTGGCACATGAAGCACGTACTACTTCTTCGTTAATAAGTAAACCAACTCTATAACTAGGTAAATTGGTATATTGATCTAAAATTACAGTAGAATCTGGAACTTTAACAAAATATCCTCTAATAAAGAATACACCCTCACTAACAGAGAAAGAACATCCAGTTTTAGAAGCTTCAGATATAACACATCTGGCGAATTGACTATTCGCAGCAATACTTGTATTCAAATAAGAAATATTTGATAAAGTAACTAAATTTTCACCATCTTGGAATGTTTTGGTAACTCCATCAGTTCCAGATTTTGAATATTTTACATATAATGTATCATAACCTGCAGTAGATTCAGGTGCAATCAATCTATTAACTACAGTTGCTCTTACTCCAGAAGTTTCACCTTCAATCTCAATATTATTATCTACAAGATATTTTGTGTAATTATGAACTGGTATATTCAGGAAATTTGGATCTATCTTTACCGCAAAATAACTATCATCATAAAATGTTCCACCAGGAATTACTATCGAACCTTCCTTAAAGAAATGTTGACCAAATCTTTCTATCTGATTCTGAAGAATCGATTGTAGAGTTGTTAATTCTCTCGCTTGAACTGGAAATCCAGGTTTAAATAGAACTTTATTATAGTTCTTATCCTCATTGAAATCATCAAAATATGGAGAGACATTTAAATTAGTATTCTGTGTCATTTTTTAGAACTCTACTACGATTTTTACTTCTTCTTTCTGTGAGGAAGACCTGGTGACTGATGATCTATTATCAATATAGATTATATCACCAGAATATTTTTTAACATCTGGAGGTGCTTTACCATCAACAAAGGTTTGTCCTAAATCAACATCTTTTCCACCAACTTTGGTAGAACTTACATTATCAAAAGTAATATCAGGCCAAAGATTTCCACCAGTACCACCATTAACTGTTGCTGCTGCTCCAACAAAATCCAATTTCTTATATGAATATTGGGATAAAGTTGAAAATCCAACTGGTTGATAATATCTCAAAACTCCAGTATCTGGATTCCAAGAAGCAACATAACCAACTGCTGTAGAACCAACTCCGACTGTTTGAGTAATCTGAGAGTTCTTGACAAATATAACATCATCCGTTCTCGCTGTACCAGGAGAAGGTTTTAGTTTTAATGCGCCAAGATTAGTGGCAGTCGTACTATTTAGTAGCTGTGTTCCACCATACACAAGAGGATTTCTAACTAATCCAACACGAGAAAAATCATTACCAACAACATAATCTGGAGCATCTGCAACGTTATTATCATACTTGGAATATACCATAACTTTATAACCACCAAGTTCACGATATATGTCTGAACCGTGGCCACCTTTTGGTGGAATTATAACTTCAAATTCTCCACCAGATCCACCTTTTACTTCTTTACCTCCACCTGCTACTCCATCTTCAAATCTAACCACTCCATAAGTATAGTCAGTTCCACCTGCTACCATTTCAACACTCTCAACAATACCACTATTGAGTTTTACTGCTACTTGACCACCTGATCCATCACCAACAATAGGTATATTTGAAATAGTTCCAGTTGAATTTGATGTAGTACCATCATCAATTTGATATCCACTACCAACTTCTTTGACTATAACTGCTTCAATTTTTCCATTTATTGAAGCATTTTTAACGGTTGCTGTGGTTGTATCACCCCATTTTTTAGGAAGAGGTATGTACTTATTAGTAGCAAACTTAACAATATCTGCAGGAGCAATAGTATAAAGATATTTCCACCAATATCCATCAGATCCATTTCCTGCTTGTCGTGGAATTGTGTCTACAAAGGTTGGTTCATATTGTGATTTTTGCCCAAGTGGATAATCTTTATTAGATCCATTATTAACACAAGCATAAACCTTATACTCTGAGTTCAGAACATAATAATTTGATTCATATAATGTTGAAAATTTTGTTTGTGGTGTTTTATTATCAATTTCATAGTTATTCCGATACATGTCATATGATGTACCAGATTGCCAATCAATCCTCTTAATTACTCTTCTTACGTCATTTTCAGTTACCTTCTTCAAAAAAAGCATACTATCATAGTATAAACTTTCTTGATCGAAATTATCTTTAGGATCAGGAATCTTACTATCCCAATTAGCATCTCCATATTTTGGAACATTGATGTTCTTAGGTTGGGGGTGACCTAAAAATGTGTAATAGTTATTATTACCTGTTGTACCAATACCTACAAAACTGTCAACGAACGTTTCAGCATTCAGTATTCTGTATTGGTCAGTTATTATTGCTGGCATTGCTAGTGTTTTTTTGAATATTTATACCAGGTTAAGTATACTTAACCTTTAATTGGACATCTCGTATGACCTGAGCAGAAGTTTGGATCCCAATTAAACCATTTTGATTGTGGAATGTATAAGATTTTGCACTAAAATCTCTACTACCACTCAAAGAACCCCAACTATATGATCCACACGTCACAACATCTGATATTATAGATGTATCTATTCCAGATAAAGAAGTAATATTAGCAAAAACTCTAAGAGTTGTTGCTCCCATACCAACCACAGTAGCTGCGTAATACACATTATCTAAGAAAGTATTTCCAACTGAAACTACTTCACTTGTATGTGTGACGATACCAGTTACTCCAGGACCAATATGGGTACCTTTTATTGTAAAATATCCACCAGTACCAATTCCTGGTATTTTAAGTTGATTGTCATTCGGAACATCTGCAAATATTTCCGAAGCAACCTTAAGATCAAAATAAAGTGCAGGTGAAGTAGTAGTACCTATTCCTACTGCACTTGTTCCAATACCAACGATTGTTCCATAATCTCCATTATAACTAACTTTTTCAATTACTTCGGATACTGCAGTTGTTCCCAACCCAACAATACGAACATTATTAATATCTTGATCTAGTTCATCAACATGATCATATAACCAAGAATCTTCTACCCATATTGTACCATCAGTATTAGAAACTGATTTAATAATTCCAGTTGTTGGATATATCTGTGGTTCTAAGTAATTCCTCTCCTTAGAAATTTTTACACCATCAATAAGCATATCATTTGTCTGCTTTCTCCACATTGTTGGTCTTCTGGCAGCAGGATCTGTAACAATACCAATACCAGAATAAGTTTGTGTTTCTACGGTATCTGCAGCAATTAATTCATAGATAATTCTATTATCCTGTTCAGAAATTCTTCCATCAGTTATACTATTAATTCCAGCTTGAAGTTTCAATTCATCCCCTGGTTTAACACTCTCATCAACATCTACTTCGGCATAATCCAACTCCGAACCAGCATATAGATAGAATTTAAACTTACTTCCAGTTTTTGGTGCTTCTTTGAATGATATTCTTGTTCCTCCACTAAATTCATAATCTCTATCAGGTATTTGTAAAATATCATTTAAGAATAAGAAAAGATTATTTGCAAGAATAATTCCAGATCCATCTTTAGCGACAACACTGTAATACTCTTTACCAGCAGCACCTGTACGAGTAATTAAGAATGATTTTCTATATCCATTGAATAGATTACTAAAATCATCCAATTCAATCAATTCACCAAAACACCAACCAGCAAATTTATCTTGATATTTGTTCCTGATTGTCACATTGAATCTACTTGTTGCAATACCTGCTTGGAATGGAAGATTAATAATTTCCAATTGTTCACCAATTTCATAACCCATGCCACGATTTGAAAGTTTGAAATCAACAATACTTCCACCAGTACCAACAACAACATCAACTGCCGCACCTGATCCACTTCCACCAGATAAAGCAATATTTTTATATGGTTTTGGAATATCAACAACAGCAAATCCAGTAGAACCACCTATACCAGTTGATGTATATCCAGTACCTGCCTTTGTTATATTAACCCAAGAAACCGATCCATCTGTTATGTGAGTAGTAAGGACGGCATCAGTACCAGAACCAAGTCCAACAAAAACTGTAACTGTATTTGCACTAGTTGCTAAAATAGCAGTTGCAACACCAGCAACAGGATCAGTAGTTCTTGGATAAGTATGATTTGTGGTATAATTGTCCCTAGAACAACTCATTGTTATAGAATTGTTAGTAAACTGAACAGTATTTGAAGTAGTAAGGGTGTGACCTGGTATAGTTAATACCATCATACCAGTTGATGATGTATATTCCGCATTTGTTGGTGTTAATGATCCATTTACTGCATTATTTGCTGCAGATACAAAACTATGAGAGAAATGCCTATCAGTAGACGCAATGGAAACCATTGGAGCACTAAGATATCCAGAACCACCAGTTAATATTCCTACTGTAGAAATTGTTCCAGTATTGCTATTAATAACAACATCCAAAAGTGCTTGCCTTGGTAATTGATATCCACTACCTATTCCAACATCAAATTCATTAATTATACCACCTTTAGGAAGATCCTTGTTTGCAGATGTTCCAGTGAAATCAATTGTCTTACCAGTACCCACAAGTGAATAATCCGAACTTGATTCTCCACTAAGTTCATCTACATCTGGTCTTTGGAAGATATTGTTAACCAATACCATACCAAAACTACTAGTTATTCCAGACATTTCTGCACCATTAGTAGTTAAATCAAACTTATCAGTTGCACCATCAAAACGATCAGATATATCATCCATTATCTTATTGGAAGTATAGTCTAATCTATAATATGATCTTCCAGCAAATGTTGATTGACTTGTTAATGATCCAATACCAGCAGGGCCATAAGGAGCATCGGCAAAATAGATATTACCATTTTCTACCTTATAATCACCTTTAATGACAGTTACTGCTGCTCCAACAGTATGTGCTGCAGCAACAGTTCCCATTTGTGCTCTAAGGATATCCAACTCTCTTGCGGATCCAACACCCACTAAACTAACTTTAAGTATTTCCTGATTGATATTAATTAAAGATTTACCTGAAATATCAGCAACACTATTCAAATAAACAAAATTAGTATTAATACCAACTGGTCCTGTCAAATTAACACTAATTGCAGTAGTTATTGCAATTGGACTCTGAATAACATTATCAACAGTTATCACACTTCTAATTGAAGCATCTTCTGTAGGAACTTGCAAATTGTGTATAGTTCCAATACCAGTAACAGTAGTAAATGTAACAGCAGCACCAGCAGAAGCAAAAGATCGAGCAACAGCAACTTTAAATTTATCGTCAGTTATTTTAATTACATAAACATCTGTAGGCATTATATTTGTAGAACCAACTCCAGGAACTGTTGTGGTTCCTATACCAATTGATCCAGTATGTGGAGTATAACGTAAACGTTCCCCAGTATTAAATTCATGTCTAGGAATATTAATTTCATATGTGCTTGTATCAATACCAGTTGCAGGATTGAAATCTTTATAGAATAATCTATCACCAGTAGTATATGCAGCAAAAGTGCTCAATCCAATAATTCCACCACCAACAGAAGTTGTAATACCATTAAATTGAGAACTAATATCATCTATCAATAAAACTTTATTGGTTCGTGATTCATTATATTTTGTAATTATTCTATTCTCAAATTTAACAATTTTTGATAAACTTGAATCGTCAGTTTCTTCTGTAACATCATCATAATACCATCTTTCCCATACGGATGCTTCACTACTGAGTGTTACACTCAAATCTAATTGAGAATCAGACTTTGTACTTAATGCACCTGTTGAAGTAATTCCTAAATTGGAGAATCCTCTAAATCCTGAAGTATGACTTAAACTATTAATGGGATCTTTCCATGTCAAATATGGAATATTTTCACCTTTAATTGCATAAGAGAATCTTTGATAATAATCATTATCATGAATTCTTTGTATATCTAAATTCAATTTACCGACATCATCCTTCCATTCATTAACATTCTCAACTGTACTATCAACATCTAAATTAAAATCAAACGAGAATATTGCGCCAATACCTGCTTTATTATTGCTAATATCACCAACTATTGTATCATTTTCACCAAATTCTCCAGTTACATTGTATAACTTCAACGTCTGGGCCTCAGGATCCCAACCATTTTTAGCAACATAACCAAATATATTCTTATTCGGAACCCTAACAGTTTCATTTTCAAAGAATGAAGTTTTCTCAAAAGTTGGAGAATATGATGCTAAATCTTCTACATTTACAACTCTACCAAAATTACTTACACCGCTATTGTAAGTTCCCCCAGTACTCCCAATACCAGCAATAGAATATGCTACACTTTCCGTTCCACCAGTAGTATTAATTCCAGTAAGAGTAAAATACTTATAATCATAATCACTTGAATTATATCCATCAACATCCGATTCTGTTACTTTTACATTTTCAACAAAAACTTTATCACCAACAGCAAATGGGAATGGATTATTTGCATCAAATCCATTAACTGGTCCTCTCAATCCCAAAGTAACAATTTGAGTTGAACTGGTTGTAGCACTTGTAACTTGAATACCATTAGAATTGACAGTAGGAATAATTCTTAATGAATCCGACAATCCACTTTCATTTGAAAGTATATCAACACTATCAACTGCATTTCCAACTAAATTGGTTCTTGTTACAACCGAAGGTTTACCAATAGCAATAGTTACTGGAGATGAAGTATAATTTGTTCCTCCAGTTGTCACACCAATTGATTTTAATGTAAATACATCCTTCAATTCTAGGATTATATTACTGTCAGCCTTTGGTTGAATTGTCTTATCTCTAGAGAATTCCAATCCTTGCTTATGAACAACAGTATCATCTACCTTTCCAATATCAAGAGATTCAACAGTAAACAATGCATTTTTACCAGTAGTTGTTCCTATAGAAGTTATAATTGGTAATTTATTTACTTTTTCACCAGCACTAACAATCTTAATCGAATAAACTCCACCCATTGTAGAACTAGAATCTGTTGCATAAAACGCACTCGTAAAACCAAGATTATTGTATAATGTAGTTTCTCCACTACCAACCATATTAAATGTGAAAGTAGTATTTGCTACTCCAGTAACTCTATGAATTTTATTAAATTTAGAATTTACTATTTCAAGTTCTGAAGATCTTATAACATCACTCTGAGCAGCAGATGGATAAGTTTTAGTGTAATTTAATTCTTTACCTTCAACTCTATAATACAACTTATCCGAAATGGAACTTCCAAGGGAAACACTAATTTTAGCAGTTAATCCATCACCGATTACACCTGTTCTAGAAATTAATCCAGAATCATATCTAGTTTTAAAGTTTTCATCACTATAGAAAGCAATATTATATCCATCCAAACTAGTGTCTGATACTAGAAACTCAGCTGTATTTCCTTGATATAATTCAATTCTTGGATTTATTTTAGTAAATGTATGAGGATCTCCACCAGTAGTTCCTATTCCAATATAACTGTATGGGAATAAATTAACATCATACTTTGTTTCCGCAAGACGTATCGTATTATCAGATTCATCTATAACATGATAAACTCCATCATCAACTAATGGTGTTGCAGGAGTTGATGAATTATAAACAACGATATCTCCCGTATTAAAGTCATGATTCGCAATTGTAATTTCATCCGTAATTGTTCCAATTCCTGTAGATGCAATAGTAACTGGATTCGTAACTAATTTCCTAATATCACTATTAAATCTAAGGTCAATAGTTTGTGCTTTATTTGGAGAAATATCCAATCTCACATTATCATCAACTGTTAATGAATGATTAGAATCAGTAGTTACTGTTGCACTTACTTTCTTTAGACGGCCATTAACGTTATCAGTAACGACTTCTAAACTATTATTATCCCCACCAGAGCTCTGAACTACAGTAAACCAACTATGTGTTGTAGTATAATTTGCTTTTTGTGTAGATACACCAATAAATTCATCACTGAGTTTTACACAATATAGATTTCCATAAGTAGATAAATCAACAGCAGGTGTCAATGCATCTGTTCCTGAAACAAATACGGTAGATCCAATAGAAACAAATGATAAAACATCACCAGTTTTAAACTTATGATTTGGTAGATATATTGATCTTGGTGGTATAGATTTCTTAATAGCAACACTACCAGCATATCCAACCACAACATCCGTATAAACACTACCAAGTCCTACAGATTTTACTCCCTCAAAATACTGAATTTTGGGGAATTCTATGTTTTTATTCTCTAATTTTTCTGGAACATCATACGTAAATTCAGTTTCAAGTCTATAGACAATTGCTCCAGAACCATGTCCAGATGCAGTAGTTCCATTATAACCCCTAGTAACTCTATATCTGTTATTGTAATCATCATGTGCAATAACTTGTAATTGCTCAGATTCTACTTGAACTACATCGTTAATATCAAATTTCTTACTGAGAGTAGAATCATGTAACGCAATAAATGTAGTTACTCCCGAATTTACCATAGAAGAAGTTAATCCAGATGTTACTGAAGAAACACCAATTGTTCTAAATCCTTCTATATTTGTATAAAGGGAAGATGTTATACCTGAAATTTCTATAATATCTTTATCAGTAAGACCATGTGGAAGGGTAGAGAGTCCTGTAACTTTACCATCAACTACAGAGAATTTTAAGTCATCAATAATGGTATCAGATGTCTCTACAGATATGATATTTTTACCATAGACTTCATCAATACTAGCAGAAATACTCTTATTGTTGAATCCTATTAATTCTCCAGATTTATAAGATTCTCCACCATCATTTACAATAATTTTCGATACTTTTCCAGAATTCAAAGAATCTACTCTAATCTCTGCATTTGAATCTAAAGAATCACTTAATAAGGGATATGTTCTAAATGGATCATTCAATCCAAGATGGGTTACATTTCTCTTATACTTTCCACTATTAAGAAAATTATCAGATTGATTCATCAATACATCATAATTAAATAAATCTGTTTTATTACGATGTTGTTTTGTTATATAAGGGAATGTTGGAACAGTATTTGGAGTTAAAGTTTTATCAATAGTACTAAAATATGCATATATTCCATTTGGATATTCTGGAGTTTTTACAAATTTTCCATTATATTCATCCAAATCTCCACTAGAATTATAAACATAATCCTGAACAAAAGATCCAGGTGAATACTTGGATTGTGCAGGTCGTAATCCACTGTCACTTATAGAATCAATATCATAACTAGATTGCATATAAGTCAATCCAATACCCACCTCTCCAACTGGTCCATAAATTGGATTTCCATCATATGCCCAACCAATAATTTTAGAGTGTGAAGTTGGAGTTTTTTCCTTTAAAACACCAGAAATATCTTCAATATGATCATCTAGAAGTTTTCTATAATAATTTCCTGGATAGAATGAGCAAATTTTATTTCCTTTAAGTATACTTCCAGTTCCAACTTGTATAATATCCCTATAAGTTGAATCACTTAAAATATTTGAATATTGTGAAACAGAATTTAATTTCCATTCATAAACATTTGCACTAAATTTGGCAGATTCTCCAGCTGGAACAACAGTAATAACTGTATCAGTAGAATTATAATTAATACCTGGATCTAAAATATCAACATCAACTATTTCACCATTACTAATGACTGCTCTTAGTTTGGCAAATTGACCAGAGGATGCACCAACTTCAGTAACTCTAAGTTCTGGTGGAGTAGTATACTCACTACCTTTATTCAATATAGCAACAGCACCTATTTTTCCTGTACTATCAACAATTGGATTTAAAATTGCATCTTTTCCTGTCAATAATGTAATTTTTGGTCTACGTAGGAAATTGATAGTATTATCAACACCATAAGTTGATCCTCCAGACTCAACAAATATATTACCAATACCACCCCGTACTTCAGCATATGCATCAGCATTATAGTATGATTCTATTGATGTAGTTGTACCAATTCCAACTTCACCACCAATATTAACTGCAATATCAGGATATTTGAATGTATGAGTGCCAACTCCAATACTATTCAAATCAACAAAAATATTTCTATCATAATTTGTTTCATTGCTACTCAATTTGAATCTATTTTCATCAATAAGAGTAACATAATAATCTCCTGCAGATAAACCACCAATTACTGTATTGGAACTAGAATAACTTACAATATCCTTATTGTTAAAATTATGATTTCTTGCATACACATAATTATCAAATGTATTAATTCCAACATATGTTTTAAATAGATCCTTTGCATTTATTGGTGGATATACTTGTGATTGTACCGTAATCTTTTTATTAGAATAAGATTTACCAGAATCGTTAATAACAATCCTATCAATTATATTTCTAATTTTTCTAGATCTAAATTCATGACTCTTATTTCCAAATTGATTAAAATGTATTAAATTGATTTTATTAAGGGCATCACTTTTGGATATTGCTAATCCAAAAGAAGTTGTAGAATGTTTAGCAATGTAATAAGTGGTTCCAGATGCCAATCTATCAGTCGCAAAACCAACTTGGGTATTTCCTATACCAATTGGTGTTCCAGAGGCAATATAGGTCACCTCCTCTCCATCTAGGAACTTATGTGACCTATCAATCCTACCAGGATCGACCAATTGTACGTTAAAATCAGTAAATGTTTCTGAATGTGTATATCCTCGCATCTTAGCTTCACATATCGCACCCGATCCATTTCCTCCAACTATAGAAACTGATGGAGTTTCACGATAATCAAATCCCCTTGAAGTTAAAACAATATCAGATATACTTCCTGAGAAATTTGCATTAATTACTGCACCACTACCATAAGTATCAGCAATTGATACGTTTGGTGGGTTAATTACATCATAATTTTGACCTTCATTTAAAATATCAACATCAGTAAGAGGACCATAATAAACAGAGTCCTCTGATATTGGAGAATGAAGTTCTACTCCATTTAAAGATACTCCAATTGGGCCACTAATATCTGAATTATTATCTACCAATTCTGGTGTTTTAAGTATTCTTTTGAAATTATCTTGATTTTTTAAACTTCCGTTTTTATATAAACTTGCTGGAGTAACCGTATGAATTCCACTTGCTGCTTCGCCATTAAATTTTATAGATTCATTAATCCCTACATGTAAATTAGGAAGGTTTACACATAATTGAATATCTTTAACATTAACTACACTCACATAGTAATATCCACTAGTAAATATAGTATTTGTGCCATCTACAACTCCTTCTGTACCTATACCAACATAAATTTTTTCACCATTATAGAAATTATGATCATCTACAAAAGTTATTATTGATGTATTAGTAGATACTCCACTAGAAGTAAAGGTTTTTGATCTATTTGTTGATGAAGCAGAGAAAGAAGGATATCCAGAAAATGCAACATATGTGTTTTTACTATCATCTACAAATGTATTCTGAATATTAGAAAGTAAAGAAGGTATTCCGTAATTAGAATCAACATAATTTATTTTCTTTCTAATAACATAATTCTTATTAACATCAACAGTATTATTACTAATTTTAAACTGATTATCACCTACAACATCACTAACAATATCCTCAGACACTGCAATTCCGTATGTATCTTGATATAGAACATCAACTATGTCTCCATTTTTAAGAAAATGCTTTTCTTTTGTTTTAAACGTATTGTTTGATATATTTTCTTCTACATCAACATATGAAAGGTTATTATAGAACCAACTTTCAAATTTAGGATTATTTGGATCTACCTTTTCACCTAAATGTTTTACTGTAATTGCATCTTCATTGGCAAAAAACTTTGTATTTGCTTCACTTGCACCAGAAATCGATCCAGTAACTCTCATTTGACATAATTTAGTCAAATCATTATCTTCATAACCATAAATGAAAGTTTCATCTATAATTGGATCACTTTCTTTCAATACAGTACTAATTCCAACACATCCGAAGAATTGATTACTAGATTTGGATGTATATGTTGCTGCAGTGTAAACATTATCAGCATTTAGATAATAAAAGTTTCCTACTGTCGAAAATCCAACTGTAGAATCAACAGTCGTTACTGATACAGTAGATGCAGTTCCAACAACTTTTGTTTTTCCACCTACTTTGAAGGTACTATTAACAGATCCTCTAGAAAACTTAATTTGATAATATCTTTTATTGTTTAAAAATACCTGTTGAACATTAGCAACTGCTCCAGATGCAGTAGGGTTGGCGGTTGAATCTTGATATATCTTTGATCCAATTAATTTTAATGGATCACCTGATATGGTCTCTACCACCATATCATCTGTAACGCTCCATTCTGCCTCAGATGGCATAAGAGTCTCATCAAAAGGTTTAACGATCTCTACTTGCTCTCCGTATAGAGCCTGGAAGAGAATTTCCAATGCAGTGTCAGTTCCTTTTGAACTATAGAAATCTTTTGCTCTAGAGAGTATATTTTCTAACGCAATACCTTGTTTAAAACTTCTTCCTTCTAAACCTGGTAAAAATTGATACTTATGCTTCTTATAAAATTCAACTAAAAATAGGAAACTTAAATTAACTACAAGAGTTCCTGCGTCATGAAGTGTAGAATTGGTTTCACTAAATGTCAAATACTCTGGACTACCTGCTGTTTCTATTGCAGATATACCACTAAATCCTCGTTTACAACCAGTAAAAGAAGTAGCAGTTTTTCCAGTATATGTGATAATTTCATCATTAATTTTCAATAAACCCCATTTATCTGGGAATCCAGTCGTCTGATTAACGTAAATTACATCATCATATGCATATGCTTCAGCAGCAACGACTACTGGAGAAGAAGGAGCAGTAGTTCCTGGAGCAATAACAGTTTGTGCTTCAACAGTGGCAATATCAGATAGAGTCGTTATTTTCTTAATTGACTCTAAATTATCAGCAAGATAAGTTGTACCATATTCATGTTCTTCTGATGCATAATATTGTTCTAAGAATTCTTTGAATAAAGAACCATCATCCAGAATAAAATCAGGGATCTGGCTATTAAGAATATTCGAGATTTTTACTTTTTTATTAGGCATTTCTTATCTTGTATATTTTTTACTGCTAATAAAACTTGATGGTGGACTATAATTAGTTCCAGATTTGTTGGAACCCGAAACAATAACATCTTCCAATAAGGTCAACTTACTGTTTTCTGTAGTATCTAGCACAATATAAAGACTCTCTTTTGCGATAATATCATTTGATTCGGGAGTCACTTCTACTTCAATCCTTTCAGTTAAAGTTGTAGATGTAATTGTCAGTGGGAAAAGTATAATTTCACCATGAGTATAATTAACTGTTCCAGCATTATTATTAATATAAGTTATTGTAGAATTATCATAAGTAAAGAACTTAATAACTCCTGTTTTTCCATCCGCATTTGGTAAATCAGTCAGAAAAACATCACCTTCCACACCATCAATTTTAAATGCTGATGATCTGATGTTAAATCCTTCTAGATCAGCATGGAATTGGTTAGCATAACATAACTCATACGTAGCAAGTTGATTGTATAGAGGAACCATATTCCTCCTCATTACAAGTTTTGTAATGTTAGAAGTAATTCCCGTATCAACATTATCAATCTGAGATTGAAGTTTACTATACTTTAAACGTCCACCGAATGAATTAATATCAGAAGATTTGGCATATTTTTCAATTGAAGATATAATTCTTGAGTTTAAATCAAGACTATTTGCAATAAATCCTGAATCATACGAGACAGTAGAGTCATATTCAACATAAAGATACTTAAGATCAATAAATTCTTGTTTAATTCCTGCAACTGTATACTTTTTCAAGTCATTTTTAATCGAATCTTTGGCAACATCCGATAAAACTTCACCATTTTTAGGTTTTACGGTTACATAAACCTTTCCAAATTGTGGTGGATCCAACTCTTCACCACCATATGCACTCACAGAGTCAATATTTGGGTATAAGAATGGTATCAATCCAATATAATCATGCGACGTAACTGCTCTATATTGAGACGCATAGACCCTTGGAGCAAGATATTTAATACTGTCTATAGATTCTATCTCATCACCATTCTCAGACGCTTGTGTAGTGGTTATAAGAGATATACCTTGAGTGACATCTGTCTCTACACCACCTAAAAGATAGGTTAAACGACCAGCAAAGGTGAAATTTGCTGCTCCATTACCAGAAGATCCATTATTAACGATATAAGTTGCTGTAATATCTTCTCCAACTGTTGGCTTTTTACCTAAAATATTATCTCCAAACAGAATTTGATACTTTTCGTCCTCAATTTCTTGTGTAAGGAACAATCTTGATGATGCATCCACATCAAAAATGTTTGAATAAGACTCATAATTCTCATTTCCAACAGTAACACGAATTGTTGACGAATCTACACTCGCATTTGGGATAATATACTTCTGATTTGGTAAAGAATCATTAACTTTCCACGTTTTCTCTAAGAAATTACCTTCATAAATTGAAATATTAGAGAAAGTTGCAATTCCATTACTATTTGGAGTGACTGTTATGTCCTCTGGAACCGAAAATATGTAATTTCCATTCTCAACTGAACCCAAGGCTACTATTCCAGCGTTTAATTTAACACTTCTTGCTGATATTCCACTTACATTTACTGTAAAATTAACTGTTGCAATTGCAGATTTCTTAGAACGAGGTACAAAACCAATATTTCGTGCTAATGATACTACATTCTCCCTTAAAGTAGCACTATCAATGAACGATTCATTGACTGCCATATTAGTATTATAGGCAGTAATGTAGGAATTATACGCTAACGTGTCAATTAATACAGAAAAGTTAGATCCCTCAAAGTCAAAATCCGTAAAATTGGAGTTCGATCTTAGATAATCCTTAATCTGAGCACGTAAATCATTAAAATCTAGGTTAGTAAACTGCTTAAATGCCATTATACCCTTGTCGGTTGTAGTAAGAACTCTATATTTTGTGGAGGAAATGGTAATCCTGTAATTTCATACTCAATACGAATCGATAATTCGTTAGAATCAGGTACAGCTTTCGCAATTACATTCTTTAGTGTGACCCTTTTTTCATAGTTTTTAATTAAAGTAGTAACTTCTCTCTCTAGAAAGTCTGAAATATCACTTAAATTGTTCTCGAATAACGAATCCTCAATGGATGTACCTAACAATTCATTAAAAAATCGTTCATTTATGCGAGTTCGGCATAAATTGATAACGGATTTCTTAATTGCGTCCTCATTTTTGAGAACAGTCACGTCATTAGTCACAGGATGTCTCTTAAAAGACAAACTGATATCCTTAAATGCACGAGATACTTTAACAGCCATCCAAATTTATATACTGTGTTAGTATATCTATAATGGTTACTGCTATATTTAGTGGTTAATACCGACTCGGAATTTTAGCGTAGTCGTCATCACTCCATTCGATTGCTATTTTCTTGCCATATTTACGTCTATTATCACCTGTATAAGAATAAGAAAAGGTGCCTCCGACTAATTCAGAAGCACTTCTAGCATGTTCTAATGCCTGTTCTATATTTTGATCGAAATATTCAATACTATTCATTCAATAATACCCTTACTCTTAGATCATTCGGATTGTATCCTTCTTGAATGAGGGCATTTAATTTATTATTTGCTTCGTCTTTAGTAAGACCGCTAATCACTTCTGCCCATCCAGAAGTACAATTTTCTTCAATACGATAAAGTTTCATGTCTTTAAATTAGATAGTTTAGTGTTAACAGATTCGGGAGTTGCTTTTACCCTATAGGAAACGTTATCCTCCTTAGATAATTTAGTCAACAAGTTAGCAACTTCATTCCAAAGATGTTCATATTGTGTCATTAACCTTGACCTCGTGTTCTTTTCTTTGCTTTGTTTCTAGAAGATGCGGCATACTTAGTGTGCTTTCCTCTTCCTTGTCTCGTCTTCTTGGGTCTGGCCTCATATTGTATGTCACCAGTCAAACTTCGCATTCCCATTTAATAGTACCTCATAAAGGATAAAGAACTTTTACGGCGATTTTTTCGCCCCCCTCTAACGGCGGCCCGAAAGAAGGTAACTCCTCCACCTGGACTCGAACCAGGGACAGGTTGATTAACAGTCAACTGCTCTACCAACTGAGCTATAGAGGATTGTACGGGACAGATGGGATTTGAACCCACGACCTCTGCCGTGACAGGGCAGCGTTCTAAACCACTGAACTACTATCCCGTGTAAGAGAAGGGGCATTTCACCCCTATGAGTTAGTTGGGTTAGAAGGCTAACTTAACCCCCATCTCACCTTAGTGTCAAGCAGCAACTAGTTCACGAGTGCGAACTGTGCTTACTGGACGTGAGAATGCAACGATGTTATTCGCTGCGTTGTTAGATGTTTTTGCATCTGTGTTTGCTTATCCAAGCAGGTCTTCAGTCATGTTCCTTGTACCCTGTCGAAGCCTGGGCATCCCCGTGAGTATGAATGGAGATGAGGGGAATCGAACCCCTGTCCAGAATGTAGGTGACACCACCTATTCCTCAGAAGAGGAATGCCATCAGACCGATTTGAACGGACGACCTTGGCTTTACAAAAGCCCTGCACTACCACTGTGCTATGATGGCAGTAAAGCGAATGGAGTGAATCGAACACTCAACTGGAGGTTGGAAACCTCTGATTTTACCATTAAACTACACTCGCAAGAAAGAGAAGGTTAGATAACCCTCATCTTCTCGTGACCGACTCTGATAGTAGGATCACACCAGATTTCATAACCTGCATCCATTGCGTCTAGGCAGAATGAGACATCCTCCCCACACATATCTTGTACTTCCCCTGACTCAAATACTTGCATCTTGGGAGCAAACCAAGGATAGGGGAGTTTCTCGAACACACCGTTCTTAATCAGAACCCATCCGAAACCTGTATAGTCTACTGTAAATGGTTTCTTTCTCTTACTCAAAGATTCCAAGGTCTCATGATTCATAACTCCACCATTCTTACGGAAGTCTCCTTCTTCTAACCAGTGAGCCACAGAACTCGTTCGTCCGTCCTCGGTACAATACCAACCTGCTGCGATATCCTTATCCATCGCAACCAACTTATAGAACTTCTCTGTATCGAATACTATATCGGAGTCGATCCATAGTTGGTAGTCGTACTTCAAGTTGCCGTCCCAAGGTTTTTGGTCTGGTCCTCTGAGTACATTCGCACCTAAGCACTTACACCGTGCGAAGTTAACCATCGACGAATAATCCTGAGATATCTGAATTGCTGCACCGTTCTGTACGAGATCAAAACAGAGTTGTACAAAGTTCTTCAGAAAGATATATGAAACGCCTCTTCCAGGTAAACAGAATACCACTGTTTTTCCTTTGATTGCTTGTCGTGCAGCTGCAATATCAAATTCTGGTTTCTTTGCCCTTGGTGCTTCTGCTTTTACTGTAAATCCTTTTGCCATAACCTCAGAGTCATTATGTGTATATTATACCACTTCAGCGCAATAAATGCAATGGTTAGTTATATATACTCCTCTTGTAACTTAAATATAAGTTCTTCCATATTGTCTTTGAGGGTTGGCTCTTCTGTTAGATGTGTGTCGTTCTCTAATCGATAATGAAGAGTTTCGATAATTAAATCTTTTTCGTATTGATCTATCATTGGTCTTAGTCCCAATTGTGGTCTCATTAAAAATTATATATGAAAAATAAAACCCCTGTGCTACTTTTATGGCCAGGGGAATTTTTATGTGCTATGGGTATTTGAAGGTCTTTTTATATCTCAGAATTTTTTTATTATCCTTATATCACTCTCTCGAATTGTCACCTCTGTAGGTTAGGGTCTCTACCGTTTTTAACATAAGGGCGCAAATACGTGTCCTATGTGTCACTAACTCATAAGTACACGAAGTAACACGAATACTCTCTAATTATATCATAGTTTGTGTTACTTTGCAACCCTCACATAAGGTCTCAGACTATCACAAACTGTTCGGTGAGTTGTTGTTAACGTGGGCTTGCAATCCTTATGCATTTGTGTTACAATGGGCCACTAAGTGTGTCCTTATAAGGTAACAACAACCCCTCAGAGATTGTCAGTGCATTGTTGATACACTGTCTGCACACTTATACACGAATTGTTGATACTTTTCCACAGGTATTGTGGAAAACTCTTGTTACTAACTGTTCATAAGGTTGCTGTTACTCTGTTATCACTATTATACACGAAAAGTGCTATTCTGTCAAAAATACTGTGATCTGCTGACTTATACTGAGAGGGGTTGACATTACTGAGGATTTATGTTAGAATGAACGCCAAGATCACTAAAGAAAGTAACATTTAAACCATAAGGATTCAACCCACATTCTACACACTTTTCCACAGGTATCTATACACCTTTCATATACATTTAATAATACCTTTTTAATCATTAGTAATTAACACTTACTCCACGCAAATATAAGGCAGCCCAGTATCAACTCCATACTGCAATTCTTCTTCCATTGTTGTATATTTAACCGATGCAATTAACTCACGAAAAGTATCGACTTCCTTTGAGAATACTAGGATTGGTGTGCTTAACTGTTCTTCACTAAGTAACAGTAACTCATCCCTTAATTGTCTATAGTTCATTGTTAATCTAATTGTGGAAACTATGTGGAAAAACTATTACTTTATGTGGAAAACTTATATACGTAAAATAACACTTTTTTAGGTACTTTTGTATATGTTTTGTTATCATTCTGCACCTTTATTATACCATTCTAATTGTTTATCTATTCTCTCTAATCTCTCATAGTACGCATCAGTAACTCCTTCTAATTTAACGAAGATATTGTTAATGTCCTTGGCAAATTGTGAATCTTCATTGTAATCATCAGATCCCTGTATATACCCTTCTAGAGTATAAAGAATTGTAGAGATTTCATTACCAGTAAGTAACACTTGATGAGCTTCAGTTTCATAACGATCATTGTTAGTTTGTGGAAAGAATTGGTGTTTCA
>Ga0098040_1000377_pt1 | contig 20644 bp, 19 predicted proteins | sample 7_EtaG_FD_75065 | JGI IMG/M metagenome (GOLD analysis project Ga0098040, IMG submission 75065) | Marine viral communities from the Subarctic Pacific Ocean - 7_ETSP_OMZ_AT15161 metaG | ecosystem: Environmental > Aquatic > Marine > Oceanic | place: Pacific Ocean | collected 2015-01-08
ATGAACTCCTTGTACTTGGCCATGGTTTTTGGGATTCTCTTTTCAGGCACGATCTTGTTCAGCTTATTCGTGACCCAGTTGACAATACTTGCCAGATCGGTTTCACCAGGCTGTTCTCCGAAGTCCCTACGCATCTTCAGCTTGAGGTGAACGGAAGCCTGATACCTTCTTACTATTTCTTGAATCTCATGCTGGTCGACGACGCTCCATCTTTTCGCGTCCATTTCTCCACTCATGGGCTCTTCAGCAGCAAGAGGGTCTGTCTTTTCCTTGCACCTGGAGAATACGAGGTCTGCGCCGGGGAAGCACCACCAGGGAGGGGGCGCAAGGGCATCTCCGATCACACCAAATTTAAATTCCTTACTGGCCAGATCAAAAATATTGATCAAGAATGCATTTTCCCCATGCTGCGAGGCATCAAAGGTTCCAGTCTCATCTGCCCAATCAGTTCCATAGGCATACCCGTACATATTCATTTCAATCTCCTGCTGATTGCCCAGATTGTTCCGAGCACAAGAGCACTTCCAATCCATATTCTCTTATCCTGGAAGTCCTCCATTTTTAGCCCAAAGGGGAGTGTTGATTCCTCTTCCTCCTGCTCTGGATTTCCTTCGGCATCCAGTGGAGGTGCATTTCTGGTTGCGGATTTAACACTGCGCACACTGTTTCGAGTCATGGGTGCTTCGATGTCTCGTGTCCAATCTGCCAATTGATCCAATGCGGCTGTGTAATGTTCCGTATCCGTCGCTATCTCTGACTGTTCAGCCAGTGCCTGCAACTCCTGTGTTCTCCAGTACGGAATCGAATCCATACCTTTCATTGCCCGCTCCTCAGATGCGTGGGTATAAACCGCGTGCATAAAGGAAGACAGTTCGGGTCCACTACGAATAGGAGAATAGTCAGACGACAGCTTAGCCATGTCATCAAGTGTCAGGTCAGCCCCGTATGCCTGATAAAGAGGAGCGCCTTCCACAAGATCCGAATGCATAGGAGCCAGATAACTATCTCCCATAATATAAGGATGTGGACCGGGTACCATGTAGTTAAATGCAGGTATCCCGCCTGACTGTACTGAATAGAACATCACTACCCTCCGAGCACATAGGTCGTATTAACGGCTGCAAGAGGGTTCTGACGAAGAGGAGCGAGTACGGGTTGTTGCATTGCCTTGCGCTTGGCCTTCTTTTTCTTGGACTTCATGACGATAGCCGTAATCAGCCCCAGTGTAACGAGTCCACCAGCTCCAATACCACCCCAGAGAACCCAGTCGATGCCTTCGCCGGTTCCGCCTCCGCTGCTACCACCAGAACTTCCACCAGAACTTCCACCGCTGCTTCGGCCACCGCCACCGCCACCACAACTGGCAGCGTTACTGACACCAAGCTTACCCCATGTCACTGGACCGATAATACCATCATCTCCAATCCCTTTTTCCCCCTGAAACATGGCCACAGCTTTCTTGAATTTGTTGTCAACTTTTGTGGAGAGGGCGGCCGAAGCAAACTCTGAAACACTGGCCAAGTCCTCGGCTTCGACAAAGCTCTTCAGTTTTTGTTTCGCATACTCGAACCATGGTCCACTCGACCCTGTGACAAGGCATTTGGCCTTACCGGCGGGCTTCGTTGCCTCGGTGGTAACTACGGCTGTTGCCTCTACGGCTGCTGCCTCTGCTCCCTCTACGGTATCACCATAAGAAAGGCGAGAGGGCTGAAAAGCACCAAATTTCGACTTTGCTGCCCATGACGATCCAATAGTGGGTGCATAGGGGTCAAGGGGCGGATAGCCTAACCCCTGTTTATAGTTTCCAAAAAAAGTCATGTTATCTCCTATAAGATTTAAAGTAGGGTGATGGCAGCAAATGAGATTACGAAGAGGCCCGCAATGGCCACATACGGCCCCAGCCCAGGTCCTGCATCTGACGCAGGTGGCTGGTACCCGCCTTGAACGGCAGCCAACATATTTTCCCGCTGCTGCGCTGTTTCCTTAGACTTTTTGCAGCGATTGTCTGAGAACACATCGTACCAAGGGCACTCCTTGTCCAGAATAGGATTTCGATGCGGATCTTCAAGGTTTACTCCCTCAGTGGAACCAAAAAATCGACCATAGTGGTGCGTGACCACACGGGAAAAGTCATTTCCATTAGGGGGTGCTATTGCTGGTATAGTATGAAATCCCATTGTTTCCTCACTTTCTGCTGGTTAGTTTGATAACAGCGACCAGACCAAGAACCCCAGTGGCCATCACACCAATAACAATGAGAGGCAACCTCTTCTGGAAGGCAAGGGCTGCCGCCTGATCGTGTGCCTGTGCTTGAGAGTTGGTAATTGCTTGAGCTTCGGCTGCAATGCCAGCGGCTCGCCGCTGGGCGTCAGCATCATCCAGACCCTTTTTGGTATCCACACCAAATTTCAGAAAGGTCATCATGGTCATCATGGTTGCAGGTTCGAACCCATAGGAACCAGCATCGCCATAATGATTCGCAGTGTGATCGGCTTCGTCCCCATTGAGGCCAGCTTGAACCAGTACATCAGGCTCCGTTAGATAAAAGTATTGCTGAGGGTATTGATAGGTGGGAAGTGCCCTCAACTCACGTCGACGCAAATTTCCATAACTACTCATCTTCGCCCTCATTATCTTTTGTTCGCAACCACACCACAATTCCAAGTGCCGTTACAATACCACCAACAGCGAGAACAATGGGCCAAATAGGTTTTGGAGCAGATTCATATGTGGTTGTGTCATAACTGACTACGTCGGCTCCCGCAGATTCATCATCTGCAAACCATGCCGACCAACCTTCCTTTAGGATTTCACCAACGCCAACCCACTGCGCACCAGTCATTCCACCACCAGGAGCATCTTCTCCTGTTGCTTTCTTGAGAGCGAGTTCGGTCGCCTTGTCATAGATTCCATTCTCCTGCAATTTCAAAGACGCATCCTCCTTGATTCCAGGAGTAACATTCCACTTTTGCTGGAATAACAAGACAGCCCCTATAAGCTTATCGTCCATGGTGCCCTTCTTGTGGGCTGGATCAATGGCAACACCGGCCTTGAGCAACGACTCCGCTAACTTGGAAACGCTGCTGTTCCAGAGCCTATCGACGTGTCCGGGAGGAATAGGTGAATCAGGAACGGCGCCATAAGCTCCTGCATACCCAAAATTGCGATTTGCTCCACTATACATGGGCTTCCACTTCTGCTGTACCTTGTTTTTAGGTGCAACCATATGGATAGGCACTCCCTCGCCTCTATTGTAAGGAGTATAACCAGCGATTTCGCCCATTTCCTCTCCTACATAAGGAGGCAACGGTGCCCAAGGTGTACTTTTCAGGCGTTTGGGATAGCTAATAAAATCTTCGGATTTTGGAATCCGCTTCAGTTCGGGATTTGGCCCTCTTGGGGCATCCCGTACAATCACGCCATCCGCCGATTTAACGAACTTCTCCAAGTCCTTTATCTCACCGGGAGTCTCGGTGAACGAGTCCACCTGTACATCTTCTCCGTAACCGGAAGGTAGTGTGTCGGGGATTCCATTTCCAAACATTTGTGCTCCTACTTCGCCAAGTTGAATGCCACGCCACCCAGGAATCGGGCGCAGGCTTGTTTCGTGTCTGAATCCATTACTGCCTTGCCTGCAATTCTTGGATTCCATGAATCCATCTGCATGGTAAGAAAGGCGGCCAATAGATCCGGATCCAACTCTACATCCGCTTCTTTGAGCTGGACATAATGGTCAAATCCCTTTTTTAAATAATCCCCAAGCTTCATGACGAGGGGTAATAGCTGTGCTTTACTGAACTTCATTTTTATCATTCTTATTCTCCTTGAATTAGGCCTGTGGCCTGCTAAAAATATATAGCAAACCAAGGAGAAATGCACCCCCAACTAACCAACGATCTCGCTTTTCCTTTACAGCCAATTCATTGACTGCTATTTCAAGCCGTGGGTTTTCAGTGGATAGAATGGTTTCTGCTTCAAGAGATTTGTCGAGAGCCTTTGGATCTTTTGCAAGGGCTTCTTGTGATCCCTGCATAATCGCGCCAAATTCATGTTCGGAAATCTCGAACATAGCCAGTGTGTAATAGGTATCTTTTTCAAAGCCGAGATTTTGTCCCAGTTTCTGGGCAGTGGCCTGATTCTGCTGGAGATCTTCGTCCAACGCCGGTTTACTTGTCTTACCAGCCACCTGATTGAGAACACGCGCATAACGTAACTCACGCACAAGGTCAAGGCGTGCCGCCAGTTCAAGAGCCTCTTTATAGACGGAGTGTTTGGGATTGGACCAGATTTCCTCTAAGGCAGGCCGAACATCCTCTCCCATGATCCCATACGCATCGACCTCACCAATCTGACCTGCCGCCTGTTTCTTTCCGATAAGTTGCATTTCGTGAACTAAAGATGCACCCTCACCCTCATGTAGATTCCAATTCCTCAGACGCAAAATATCAACTAAGTAATCAATTTGCTCTCGTGTGACCGGAAGAAACTCATGAGATTGCTTTAGTTGACTCAAGACTTCCAACACACGCTGTTGTTCCGCTCTGTCGTGCATCCCTTTAATCTTGGCAAACAGCAACTCACCTGATTTATTCGCACCAGCCTCATCAATGATGCCAAGGGCAAGAAGTCGATTCAGCAAATCGGCTTCATAGTTAACTTGAACGACTACATCTTCGCTGGGCGCACCACCTTCACCAGTAGCATCCGCGCCAAGGTAAAGGCTTCCATAGGGCATGATCGACATATAAACCTCATGTTCTGTCTCAGAGCATACCTAAGGGAATACATCCATGCAATTTATCTATAAAGATCAAGTGCTATACTTTTACGATTTTGGTCCGGCTCCGAAACGAATTTCATACTCGTTTTGTTTAGCGCACCGTAAATCCGCTTCGAGCTGAACGACATCTCCAAGCATCTCCTCCAAAAGACGAGCCCCATTAAGGTCGCCCATCGCAGCACAGGCAGCGATTTCTGCACACACCATGCGTTCGGTTACCGCAATTCCACCCTGACCAATAGTAGAGAGACGTATTTGCTGCAATTCCACACAGGTATCGCGGAGCGCGTTAACACGTTCAGCTAAGTCCGCTTCTCTTCTTTCCAAGCGTCCAACCGCCTCGTGCAGTTCGTCCCACTCTTCCTCTTCCGACCATTCGGATTCCTCTTCTGATTCCTCATCTTCAAATGGAATCTCGGGCTTAGGCAGAGCAGTCATGAATTGCCTTTCCGGCGGTTGTAACCCGCGACAAAAGCAGCGGCACCATAGATCCACATGAGGTTTTCGCACGGATCACCTTCATCGGCAGTACGATAAGCTTCGCGCCACATCTGGTATTCCGTACTTTCCTTCGTATGACTGTAGCGTTCTTCGGTTCTCCGACTTTCACGTCGTTGATCCTCTTCCATTTGCTGAAGAATCTCCGCCGCCTTCTCAAGCGCCTTCATGATCTTCGGATCCCGATCACGCACAGCACGCAACCCGATCATCGCCCAGTCCCAATTTCCCTTCTGCTGTTCTTCATTCGCACGTTGGTGTGCCAATTCCACCAGATAGGGAGTTACAAAATCCTCTAACTCAACGTATGCTGACATTTATCACTCCTGTCAATACTTTCTTCTTATACGACTGCCGTGATTTGGCAACAATCTTGTGCGTCTTCTTCGCGGATTGTTGAACTGATCCATTCCCATCTTATCAAGAATATCGTCATCATAAAAGGCACCGCCCTGCGAATAGGCTCGACCTGTCTCGACATCTCCCGAGAGAATTTTCTGTGCTTGGGGTATCCCATGCTGTTTCAAACGGACCCGTCCCATAGAAGGAGGCTGTCGGCTTCCCAGATAGAGTAGGTCGATGGACTGCTGGGCAGCCAGGTCATCCCATGTCTCAGTGGAGAGTTGATTCAAGTGAGCACGGTCTCTCTGGAAGCCCTTCCGGGGGATCGAAGGATCGCCACTCACTTCGGTGTAGATGTGAACAGGGTACTTGAGATACTTGTCCTGGCTCGGGCTGTGCGTTCGCCATGTGAAGGTGAACATGAATGCCTGTGCCAACGAGGTGATGTCGCCACCAAACTTGGCCTTCTCGTCAAAGAGATCAGGTCGATTGATAAACTCGGCAATGGGGAACCATGTGGGTTCGCCCTCGGCATAGTTGGAACCGAACTTACGTCCTCTTCGTGTCAGGACGGTGCTGGTGCTATTGGACGGAATGATCACCTGGGTATTTCCGTTCCATCTGTGAACGAGAATGATCGATCCCTTGGCCAAGCTATATTTACTTGTCAGGTTATTCTCGACTCCATGGCCCGGCGCTTCCAGAAAGGCGACAACAGGGGGAACGGGAGTCGTGCGTCGCTGCATCTCCAGAAACTGGATGTAATCGTCGAAGAGTTCCTTGTCGAAACGGGGACTCTTTGTCCGACGGGCAAAACGCTCCTTCTGGAGTTTGGAGAGCTGTTTGCTCCATTCCGCATCCCTGCGCATTTTCTGGCCTTCATAGATCCCTTCGTCCATTTGATCCTTGGTTTTCTTCCGCTCCCCACCAATGGTTTCCGATGTCCATCCACCGGCTCCCGTCCCTCCTCTTGACGGACGAGAGTCACCCTGTTCGTCCTCCTTTCCGTACTCCTCTCCGTACTCCTCTTCGGGGGGTATTTCCTTTGGAATGTATGTACCCTGGGCAACCGCCTGTCGCGTCATTTCCTTGACATTGCCATGGGGAACGAGAGCCATGCTATAGGGAGATGATTCATCCTCCTCATAGGGTGTGCTAAACTCCGGTACCTGACCTGTGCGCACATAATTGATCCAGATGTCCACGAAGTTCCATTCCCCATACTCCTGTCCATAGTTGGCCGCTGACACATACCATGCTTCATATTTCCCACCACACACCAGAAACCAAAATGCCTGATCAGGTTGAATGGAACGAAACGAACCACTGGGTAGATAGCTTGTGATAACGAAGGTTGCGAGTTCTTTCAGACGCTGCCAATTTTCTCTATTTTTAGGTTTACTTCCGGTCTCGTTTTCACACCACTTCTGCCACTTCGTTCGAACAGCAACATTTGCTGCAAGCGATCTAATGAAGGAGTTAAGGTTTTGTTTTGCCTTTTGGGCAGTGACTCTTGGGGTTTTGGATGTTAGTTCTGGAAAACTTCTACCTGACCACAGACTCAGACGTCGGGTGGCAATACTTTGCACCTTCTCTTCCATGGCCGCATCGCGCTCCGCTTCCTTTTCCTCACGCCGGATCGCCTGTTGTTGACGCTCCTGTTGTTGACGCCCCTGCTCCAAATCGACCTCGGCCGGAATAGGAACATCAGCAAAGGCTCCTCCGAGTTCGGTGATCTCGTTATCATCCTCCCCAGGGGGATTGTGCAGCCAGGGCTGAAGTCCGCTATGGTACTGATAGGTATGGGCTGATCGTCGCTTCCCATTCTTACGAAGAGGTCTCGGTCGGTTGCTTTTGATAATGGCCATGATTCTTCCTGTCTATATATGAATATAGTCTAACGCTTTTTCAGTTTATTCGCTTCCATCTCTATCAAACGACGGAGATACCGTCGGAAGGATTCCGGAGAGCCCGCATTTCGCTGGATTTCTTTTTTCACTTGCCGCAAGTCTTCCTTGGGAATGCTTGACCATCCATCCTTCTGGGCCTTACCTTTCCCTTGACCCCATGCGATAAGCCGCGCAAACCGATTGATATTGCTCTTCTTGGACTCTCCATAGGGGGCGATCATCATTTGTGTCCAGGTGGGAGCGGCTTTGGTCTTGAGAACCTTGTCCCAGCCTTTCGCGGTTCTTGCAACCCAGGCTTCCTTCCTGTACACGCCGCCAGATCCAGCTCTGGCGCGTTCCGCCCGAAGATACTGGACTTGGCCTTCCAGCGACTTTACTTCCTCTTTCAACTGAGCCGCCTCAGGAGGCAAACGATACTTGCTCCGCTTTTCGGCCTCGCGTATTTGCCCCTTGACCTCTTTTAACTGCGTGTCCACTCTCACAAGACGCTTGTCCTCTGACTCGGTGGAGGCATCCGGGTCCGCTTCCTTCTTCCGGTGTCGCGCTTGGACAATTTGGCGTTCCAAAGATTGGAATTGGCCCATCCGCTTACGCAGATTCGCCACCTCGGTGTCCAAGCCACCCATCAGTTCATCCAATTCTGCACGCTTTTCAGCGATGGCGGCTTCAACTTGCTCCATGCGCGCATCTATCTCTGCTCGCTCTGCTTTCACCTGAGCGGTATCCACTTCTTCCATCTCTCCCGATGAACGGGCATCGGATAGCCGGAAAAGCTGAACGCAACCCTTCCACCCTGCGGCTCTTTCCTTCTTGGATACCTTGCGCTTTGTCTGACTCTTGATGATTTCCAGTTCCTCGTCAGGCGTAATACAATCCATGACAAGATATGCCTCAATCAGGGCTTTCATGCGACTCAGTCGCTGCTCTACGTCAGGGCGTCCAGCGATGGTGATATTCTGGAACTCAGGAAGGTAGAAGATGGCGCGGGGTTCCGCTGGGTAATTGGTTCGCCGCATCATGCGCAGAAACCCGGTTTGACGTTGAGCTGCTGCCAATCTTTTGCCCGCATCCACAATCTGGCTCTCAAGCGCGTCAAGATCGTCAGGTGAGGCCAGATTCTGTTCCACAGCCTCCTCCATCTTGCGGAAGCGTTGAATCATCTCTTCCTGCTGATCCTTCATCTTCTCTTCCTGACTTTTGTTCTTGTCTTCAAGATAGAGTAGACGCGCACTGGCAATTGGAGCGCGATATTTATTCATGTCGTCGGTAATGTAGGAGTACTGGAACCCTTCCTTAGGGATGAAACACTCCAGCAGATTGCGCATCGCACTCTGTTTGGAATCAGTATAGGCTCCTCGCGCTGTCGAAGTTGCCCGCTCTCGTTGCTCCTTGTAGAACTGTTTGAGTGTCATCCAACTGGATTTACTTTTGCCTGTCTGGACGAGTTTTCCCTCCACCCTTGTATATTGAGGTGTATAGACTTTTACTTCCCACTGAGGACGCCCATCTGGTCCCTGTATACGACGGGCTCCGGCATTCTTTCTCCAATAGGCGACTCGTTGGGCAAGCTTTTTCTCCAATGCGCCCTTTTCGGCACCGACTGCCTTCTTTATTTCTTCACGAAGATCGGCCAACTCGCCTTCTCCGGAAATCTTATAGAGCTGGGTGTAGAGAAGTGTCTGCGCACCGCCCTTCATCCACCCTTTTCCCTCGTAGCGCATGGGCGCACCCATCGAACGGAGAATCTGAGTTCCAATTTTCTGCTGCGACGCATGCTCGCCCTTATCACGTCCGGCGTCCTTCGCACTTTGCCTAAGAGAACGTACTTGCTGGGCGCGGATGAGATTCTTTTGACCTCCACGCGCCTCCAAGCTATCTGCAACCTGTGTAATAGCGGCACCTCGCTGGTCTCTTCGGCTTTTTGACCTGTCCACACTCACAGAACGCATCTTTTGAGGTTCGACCTCATCGTTTCGTGGTCCAAGCAGGCTCGAAATCGTAAGCCAGAAGTCATCTATACGCCAAGTTTTCAGATCTTGATAACGCCATCCCGGTTGTTTCCAGAGCTGATCGGCCTTATCCATGTTGAAGTTCAACTGAGCCGCAGCCCCGTTCTCAAAAATAGCAAATACGTATGGAACGGGCATGGCTCCATCGGGAGCTGCCCTATCCTTGACCTCACCTGCAAGCCAGGCCTCTGCCGTGTCCTTATCATATATGGGGAGACCCCGAGTGCGTGACTGGGCAGCAAGGGTTTCCATTCGATTTATCTTGTTCGTAAATATACTAATATTCTCGTCGATGCTGCTAAGCTTACGTCGAGCCAACAAGAGCTGGACCTTGTCTCTTTCCGCTTGCAATCTCTTGCGTGTATCTTTACCAATCATTCCCGCATTAATCTGTTTCTCGACAATTCGAAATTGATCACGCAACCGATCCACAGCAGCGGAGTATTCTTGAGAGAACTCCAGTGCAAGGGGTAGAGGTGCGCTTTCCATCATTTTCATCATAACGCCAAGTTCGTCAGTGGCTCGCTTATATTTTGATTCGATGAGAGGCAATGGTGGCTCGTTGGAAAGTTGAATGCCTCCTATAAGGATGGGAATACCCTCAGTAATCGGACGCAGAGGTTGGGCAGTCGTCCGCCACTCCCAGAAGGTCCTTTCCTTTGACTGCTTCACGTAACCATGCTCATCTGCCTGGGGATGGTAAGGAGACCATACATCCCCGTACATCTGCTGTTCCTCATAGGGATCATCAAGGGGTTTTCTTTCCTTGACTATTTTCTTGAGTTCATCATACCCCAGAGCGCGACGCGCCCACATCTCCCATGTCCGAATGGTTTTTTGCCCCTGTTCTCCCCTCTTTTTCCATTCGGGGGAAATTTGTTGGGACGGACGGAGAAACTCTCGCGCCAGTTTCTCCATCTCTTCCTGTCTTCCCAGATACATCTTCCACTCATTGAAGGTGGCAAAACCCTTTGGTCCCATCTGAACCGGATCATTTATGGTGTTGAGAATGAAGTTGCGCATGGTGGTGGGGCTCAAAAAACGCATGACTTGACCAGGTCGCGGTGGGGACATTACATCCATGATTTTCCACCGCCCTTCATACATAGCTGGGTTAATAGCTCCTGCTTGCGTCAAAGTTTTCCACCACTCAGGGTCAGTGAACTGAAGTCCTGATTCTGGAGCGATGTTTGCATCCTGTTTCCGCAAGATGTTCACAAAGCGTTTCTTCTTGTTCTTTCCGATCACCACAATCCATTGGTTGACAGGACTTCTTTCTGCTGCACGAAGTTCCTGCCCTCTCGCAGATAGAAGAGGTGCTTCCACAGTTCGCTTCTTCTGTTGGGCAAGCACATACTTTTCTAACTTTTCAGGTTTGGTCTCTACTCCAGGAACTCGATAGGCATGCACACTCGCCCCCATTCCACTGGCAGTATTCTTCAAAATTGCCTTGACGCTTCCCCAGTCCCCTGGTTTGAGTCCAGTTGAAGGAACATCCACCAAGATGACAGGTTCGACATGACTCTCCATGAAGGAGGACATCGCACTTTGAAATGCATTCATATCCAATAGAACCTGTTGGGTTCCCTTGACGAGATGCTGGATCTTACAAGACTTGGCAACCACCGTAAGCAAGTACGTGTTCTTTTCCCGGCCAAGCTGAACCGTAGACCAAGATCCAAGTGTCATGCGAGGCGTATTAGATTCCCATCTGTTTGCAGTCTTACCTTGCTGAAACGCCTTATAGAATCTCACAATGGTCTGCATCTCGGCAGGGAGAGCGAGACCTTGTTGTGCTCGGCTTATTGCCTTGTTGAGGAGGTTTTCTCTCATTTGGGATAGGCGTTTCCACCACAGGAGCATGTTTTCATACGTTTCATTGATGGGAGGTAGATCGGGATCAGACCCATCCGGTCCCCATGCTTCCGCAGTCCCCACTTGAGTCAATCCCTTCGCTCCTGCAATATACCGAAGATCACTTCGATTCGGAGGTGCGATCACACCTTCGCCTCGCAACCGTTGGTGATACTCGTCTCGTAGATGACTCCCTGGAAGAAGGCAGTCGTCAACTATTTGAAGAATGTAAATAGGAGCCTTTACTCGCCCAGACTTACGCTTCTGTTTCAAATCCTTATAATCCGCCCATAGTCCTCGACCTACCGTCGGATCCTTTTCGATCTTGAACGACCCAATCTGATCCTTTGTGCCAGCCACATCACCATAGTAAGTAACACCGCGTGCTTCCCGTATGATAGGTAGCCCTGTCTGAGGAGACATCATCTTTTTCCCCGACTTTGCGAGCCAAGGAAAGACGACACTTTCATTGTGGTTCCTTCCTTTCTTGCCCCTTACTTTCCCGCTCTGCGCGATTGTTTTGAAAGGCCGTAAAAACTCAGGTCTGAGCAAACGGAGGTTATCTTCTATGAATGTAAGAGGCCTACTAAGCAAATTGGAGATCTGTTTGGCTATGATCAATGCCGCTTCGAGATAAGCCTGATACGAACCAATGGTCTCACGGGATAGCCTGCTGGCCGCTTGTGCACTCAAGAGGGGGAACACGAGAAGTGTTTTAGAGGTCTTACCAACCCCACCTGAAATTTGCATATAAGGAAGCTGATTGGGTCCCTTTATGGCAGGAAGAACTCCACCCTCCACACGAGGATAAGGGCCGCTTACCGTGGCTGTTCCACCGGGCCATGCTTCGTAAACATAGGGCTTGTTGAACTTGAGTCCAGGATATTTGACTCCCTCTATCTCAACGACCTGATTCCACTTCGGCCACTGGTTTATGAAATATGCCGCTCCGTTCTCTATGTCTCCTTCTTCCCATTCCATCTGACCCAGCTCGGCCGTGCTTTCAAACTCAGGTCGCAGCAAACCCCCTTCGAGGTCATCAACAGGAAGAAACAGGGCAACGAGTTCGGGCGCACTTCCCACAAAGGGGCTGATACGACCATAGACGGATGCGGCAATTCGAAATCCTTGAGGTACTGGCGCAGTGGAAGACGAGGCAGTAGGCTTTTTCGCCTTGAATACACCAACCTCTTCAGCATAAATGAAGGTAAGATCCTCCTCTCCTCCAAAGTACTGTTCCACAAGATCCTCGGGATAGTACTTGCGCTGATCGGGAGGGATGCAGATAGCGGTTGGCCTCGGGCTCTTCTCATACTCCCTATTCTGCTGCAACGTACCCAGAAGGCGGATCAAGGCTACCCGATCCACTTCGCCCTTTTCCAGAGCCACGCCTGAATAGACACGAATTCTTTTCTTTCCAATAACCTGTGCTAACTTGGGGTCTACGTCGTATTCACCCGCAAGTCCTGATCCACCTCCAATAATACGGGCTTCCCGATTGAACCAGGATTCAATGCTGTCCTTACTCTTTTTTCCAACCAAGGTGGGAACCATGTTGAGGAGCATGTTGCTTCCATAGTTGGGTTTTCCCTTGGTCGAAGGGCGAGGAATCAGGTTGATGAAAACCACCTTTCTTCCATACTCCTTGAATATGTCATCCAGAAGCAGATGATCTGGTGATATGGGATTGCGTTTTCTTCTGCTTCGCTTCGATCTCATTTCTTTGACCTCTCTTGAAGACGCTCAAGCCACATTTCTGTGAGTACACTTGATGTTACCGCGATTATCACAGCAGTAATCACCTCTTTCATATACAGACCGAAACCACCATTCTTATTATCCTTCATGCTCATCGCCGCACTTGTTCCCACCCCGATGCCCACTCCAGCACCAGCTCCTGCGCGAGTACCAGATAAACCAGAGGGAATAAAGGCCTTCCCATAGTCCAAGGCACCCAGATTGCTGTTCTTCATCTCAGGAAGAAAGTTACCCTTCGCACTCACAACGTCCCAACCCAGAGGCACACCCTGTAGGGTAAGCTCCACAAAGTACCACTTGGTCGGCTTAAAAGGCATATTGCCAACCATTCCATATATGTGGCCATATTCTGCCTTGGTCATTTTTTTATCACCATGCATCCACCGGACTTTCTTTCCGCTCTTGGTTACTCCTGATATTACCAGTTTCCATGGCAATCCCAGACAGTGATAGAAACTCAGGAGGAGGATAATCATGTCATCACAATCACCAAAGCCCTTGCTCAAGGTGTATATGGGAGATTGTAATCTTTCCCCAGGCTCATTCACATAATAGATATTGTATTGCACCCAGTGCAGCAGCGCGGCCTCCTGTCCCACATAGTCACGTGGCTTGACCCCGGCTTCCTTGAGTATCTCGACGCATTTTTCCGCAATGCGTGGATCTCTCCCATACTGATCAATGATTTGAGAGATTACATCCAATCTCTTGGGGTCGTCCATTCCATCCCATGCGGGAATGTGATAGACCTTGGGCTTGCCCAATGCGATTCGACTGGTTGAAGTACCTTGAATAGGTTGCATAAAAAACCTCGGGAACGTGTTCAGAGTAGCACATGTCCCCGAGGTAAACCAGCACTTTCAGTGCTATGTAGCACCTCTTTAATTATGATGCATTCTTCTCAGCGTCCTCTCCTTCTTCTGTCGGCTGGACATCTGTTTCCACTGCGGGTACGTCCTCAGCTTGTTCGTCCTCACCCTCATCCTCATCTTCAAAGGTGTCCAGACCCAGCAGGTCCAAAAGACGCAGATATTCCTCCATGATCTCTTCATCGGACTCAGGGGGAGCAATGTATGCAATCTCTTTATCAATGATCGTAGACTTGTACTTCTCATGGTTTTCGAGCTGGGAGTACTGCGCATCAACCTGTACCTCCACATTCTCCCGTTGCCCCTCTCGGTGTTCCTCAGGAACCTGCTGGAGGGTTGTCTCAATTAGACTGTGCTTCAACGCTTGTAGCTTCAACCAGTGGGGATTGAGAAACTTTCGCTCCATTGTCACTCTTAGCCAACCCACCGGTATCCAATTGGAATCCGGTGGCATATCGGCCATCACTTCATCATCGCTCGGGGTCATCCCCGATAATGAACATACTATATCATCTAACATCTTATCACTCCTCTAATGGGTTTGGGTGTTCAAGCATCGTACCGAGTTCGGGAAACAAGATACTGCATACCTGCGTAATATTCTCAGCCACATAGCGTATGAGATAACCATCATACTCCTGTGGCCACACTTCTTTGACAGCATGGGTTACGCCACCTGCCCACAGAACAAAATGCAGCAGACGCTGCCCGTCCTTGACCAAGGATAGGCGTTTTACCTCGTCTGCTCGTGGTGGCTGCTCAGCTCCCTCTTCACGAAAGTTCACGAGCCAGAGTTCCACAAGCTTCTCAAATATCTCCCGGCCTTTTTTCTGGGCATCCAAAAGAGCAGAATCACTTTCCTTTTCCTCTGGTTCAGTCTGTTCAACCACTTCATCCGCGCCAACTTTAGCCTTATGGACAGTAAACTGAAGGGGACGCTCTGGCGTTGCTGGTGCTGGGTCATAGCCAAACAAGTCTTCTTCTGATTCCTCTTCTGATTCATCGTCGACAATAAATGTGTGACGCTTCTGTCCACTCTCCTTCTTCATTCGCAACAAATCCAACTGATGTGCATTCTCCATTCGAATCTCTTCCATCTTGGTCAGTCTTTTCAAAAACTTATCTACTGATTCGAACAGGCGATCAAATTCCTTTTCTGTATACTCTATCTTCATTTTATCACTCCGTAATTAATATCAGCTGGTACCATATCTGATTTCTTCAAGCCATCCATGACCTTAGTGATCACGTCATTGTCTGCGCCCGCTTCACCCAGAGCCCCAACGACAGTTACGGCCTGGATGTAATGGAATATGGCGATCTCGCTGGCGAGTGCCACCATGATCTTGCCTTCCCACTCTGCGTCAGGAGTGCCATTCAACTCCTTGACTAATTTGCGTAATCCATTCCGTGCATTTCGCTGATCACGTAATTTCATACCAGCAGCTTTCGCCTTCTGCGCAGGTGTCATTTCCTCCTGTTCCGGTGGGGATATAGGAGCATCTGTCTCTTCTGCGCTTGGTGCGGGTGGATTCTCTGGGGATGCTTCAGGGGGAGATTGTGCTCCCTCTGCCTGTTGGTGCTGCACCATCCGCTCCTGTTGCTGACGAATGGCTTCCATCTGCTGTTGCTGCTGACGCATTTGCCTTCGGCGAACTCTTGCCATCTGTGCATGTTCGGCCATTTCCTGCTGCTGGAGAATCTCCGGCGTTAGCATCTCAGGTGGTGGTGCCCCTAAGGCAGGTGTAAAGTCTGGCCCCATCATTGGAAGCTGAGGCATCATGCCTCCCTTAGCTGCCAAACCAGCCTTGACCACCTCTGATGCTGCGCCCAGCATCTTAGGCAGTGTTTCCATCCAGCCGCCGCCAGATTCTTCCTGACCGCCCAGAAGTCTTCCGACAAGATCTGCTGGCTCCAGCCCAAAGTCCCGAAGCAACCCAGCTGCTTTCGGTACCATCTCGGTTAGGCCACCAAAGCCTTTGGTTGCCATCTCCGCCTTGGACATTGTCAACATTCTCTCAGCATGTTCTCGATCTCGTTCCTTACTGAGTTCCATCTCTTTCATCATCATCATGTGACGACGTTCTCGTTCCTTCTCGGTAGCCTCTCTGGCTTCACGTTCCAATCGTTCGCGTCTTTCCGCCGCTTCTCGTTGGGACTCCTTCTCCAGGGTTGTGAACCGAGCCATACGTTCTTGATGCTCGCGATCCAGTTGCCCCTGGCGATCCCTGTCCTCTCGCCTACGGCCTTCCTCACGTTCCATCCGTTCACGTTCATACTGCATTTTACGGGAAGATTCTTCCTGCTCCATCTTGAGCTTCAGAAGCATCTCTTCACGATCTCGGGTGAGCCTTCGCTCCAATTCTCCTCTGTCCTTCTCTACTCTCAAGCGCATCTCTTCCATCTGACGTTCCCACTTCCTGTCCTCCGCCTGACGCTTGAGATCCTGTTGTTCTCTTTCCCAACGACGAGAATCATCCATCTCTTTTCGTTTCTCTCCAATCTCATCACGCTCGACCTGCCGTCTTTGTTCGAACTCCAACTGGTCACGCTGTCGCCTTAGCTCCATATCCTGACGTTCGCGTTCAGCTCGCTGCTGTTCTCTTTCGAGTCTGCGATTGTCCATGACTTGCTGCTGTTGTGAAAACTGTTGCATCATCTGATGCTGGTTTCCAAACACGGACGTGAGCGTATTGATCAATACGTTTGATTGCTCGTTCTGCATGGACATTGATCGCTGAGCACGAGCGCTCTCATCATGCATCATGCGTTCGGTAAGAGCCTGAACACCCTGGGCGGCGTTCATCGCCATGTCAACCCGTTCCTGTGCTCTCTCCTCATCCAACAAGCGCATTCGTTCTCGCTCTGCTTCCAGGGATTCCTCCAATATATGTGTTCGACGATCACTGGTACGCATCATGGTGTCCATCATGCGGCTCATCTCGGACGCCATTGTGGCTGAAGGATCTTCGGGAATGGGTTGTCCCCAGCCCATTCCTCCTGGCCCTTCTTCTGACTTTCTGTCACGTATCTGTTGGAGTGCAGCATGATGCTCAGAAATGAGCATATTGATCTCCTTGCCCATTTCCTGCCCATTAATATCAATAGGCCGAAGCTTAAACCGACACTTAGTTTCCCCCTTGCGAGGCATGGCTTCAAAAAAGGTCTGAACAAAATCCTCTTCAGTTGCCATTGCATCAATTACACCAAGTCCCACAGGAACCCCATTTTCCCATTTCCAGCACCGCAGTTGGGTACAGGTTGGAAATTGGCTTGCCTGTGCATAAAGGCGAGGACTGGTCGCTCGACCCATAGGACCCATTGCACTCTTCCCGAACAAATCCATTGATTGAGGTTGTCCGCCAATAAAGGGTGGATCATCGAGATGTTCAATATTGGGGTCGTTGAAGGCATCAAGATCTGCATCGCCACCATGGCCGCCCATATTACCGAACATGTTGAGTTCATCCATCATCATGTTCATATTCGCGCCCGTCTTGGTATTGAGCTGTGCGCCCTCTCCCGCTGCTGCCATGGCCGAATAGTCACCCGTTGGATCGTGAGGCGAGGGCTGAGGTGCCTCTTCCTCACTAAACTCCTCCCCATCCCAATCATCCCTTAGGTCATCATCAGCACCTACCGGTGGGGGCAACTCAAGTGCTGCAAATGGATCAGCACGCTCCTCCGTGGTGGATGCATCACTATTCTCTCCTCTTTCCTCACTCCGCTCTTCGCTATTCTCCTCTTCTGCATTTGGGTCATAGCCCTCATTGTCTTTACTCATATTCACTCCTATAAAATAAAGGCATGTTTTTTTAACCACCTTTTTCCCTGCGTGCAGGTGCGCACGACGAAAAAAATGTTATGATCATAACATGAAGAGAAAAAGAAACATCTGGAATGCGCCCCTGCGGCAACCTTCGCAAGAAGCACAGGATTATGCGCGCAAATATTATAAGCGTCCTCAGCAAAAAGTTAATTCACCTCAGCCGGAAGGGGTAATTCCAACTTTGGCCCCAAAACCATCTGTTCCACCTCTGGTGGAGCCTCCTGTTCCCGAACTGGTTGAGCCTGAGGAGAAAAAGGTTGAGGAAGAGCAAACGGAAGTCGTCAAACGATACAAAGTTCTAAAGAGACGCCAGCGTAGACGGCAGGCAATGTCCATTTCCGTTAGTGAAGAAGAAGAGGAATTGCTTCGAGCGGGAGCTGCTGCCGATGGTATGACATTCTCGGCATGGGCACGCAAGTGTCTATTTAGAGCAATGAAGTCCAAGATTCCAAACCGGCCGGAATGAACACACAACTCCGGCCTAAAAAATATGTTGACATAAGCGTATGAGTACCTTATGTTAATAATCGGGTCATATCTAACCCCCATAGTGTTAGTCAAATCGTCAATGTGTCTATTTTCTGGGGGTGCGTGCTTCGTCTCACGCACCTCCTTTTTTAATTGGAATCGGTTCGACACAACTCCGGTCCTTTAATCACGGGCGAAATAAAAAAAGGGCTCGCGCCCTCTACCAGTAGCTTTCCTCTTCCGGCATCTTGGCGAGGATCAACCGTTCCAGTCTCTGTTCCTCCTCCCGCACCTTGTCTGCCTTCTCGGTCAGGCGTCTGCGCTCCTGCTTTCGCTTCTTTACGGTACGGAGCAGGGTCTGCGTGCTGACCAGATCCCCAGTGTACACCTCCAGTATCGCAACAATTTCCGCACGAGAAACTCCTGACTCGAACAGAGGCTTGAGGATGGGGCTTAGTGCCTCATCAAGTGCCTTGAGGATTTCATTCCCCTTGTGAGTGGGACAGTCGTACTCGTTGAATAGTCTACTCTCGTTCATGGCTTCTCCTTGTGAGATGTGCCCCCGAAGGGGCGGTTGTTGGTTAGTCTGCGACTACTGCGAATGTTTCATCGTATTCCACGCTCGCCTTGGCCATCTCTCGAACTTCGTCAAGTGTCCAGACCTCGGCCTCGTTGTTGCGCCCCGCGAGGCACTTCACCAGATTCGACGGGGATCGGGGTGCTGGGCTTGGAACTCCTTCCGCGTTAGCCAGCAGAGCGATGAGGAAATGAGTTCCTCCGCTCTTTTCGATCTCTGCTTTCAGTTCCTCTGTGGACTCGGGATCGGCCAAGTACGCTTGCTTCGTGTAAACGATGACGGCGCAGAAGCTGACAGGGAGCGCATGCTCTCGCTTGAGGAAGGTTTTAACCTCGCCTCTGTACGTGCGAAGCACGTAGTCCTCCACGTTTGCGGTCTTTCGCCCGACTCCCGCCGTTATGCGCGATTGGTTGATGTCCTCCGGAGTCAACACGATGAAATGCTGCCCGGGTGCGCGGTCTCTGCTGGGGTCATGGTTCTCGATGGCTCTTTCGACACGGGCTTCAAACGTGAGTCCATATCCGCACTTGCTCCCGATGCAATCGCTGCTGTATGCTGACCAGATGTGTGATGTTTCGAGTGTGATGATGCTCATTGGCATCCTCCTTTGTTGGTTGTTGGTTGTTGGTTGTTGGTTGTTGGTAAAGGCAGAGGGCAGTGGGATTCGAACCCACGCATCAACCGCGTCCCCGCTAAGGAACATGTGCAGCAAGTGATCCATCACTTAGCCAAATCCGTCCGCACAGACATCTTCAGCATTTCAACCCCTTGTTGCCAGTGTGCGCTAACTCAGGGTACCCCCGTAAAGTGTAAAAAATCATCGTAAAATGGGGGCTTGCGCCCCCGTAGCCTACTTGAAGAACGAGGCCATCATCGCTTGAACTTCGTCCAACTGCCGCTGCACGTCTGCAAGGTTGATCGCACCATTCGAGCCATTGCTCTTGGTGTTACGCTTGCGCTGGTTGGGCTTCTTGGTAGCAGTCTTGGTGGTCTTCTTGGTCGCCTTCTTCGCAGGGGCGGTCTTTCCGTCCATCTTGTCGATTGCTCGCTGCCATGAGGCAGCCTTTTTCATTGCCCTCGGGGTTCCAGTCGCCTTGACGACTTTGATGCCCCAAACGAGGTATTTCTTCTGGGTGGGTTCGTTGCCAAGTTCCTCGACCGCCTTGTAAAAGCCTGACCATGAGCCAGTTTGACCAGCGGCCTGTGCGGCTGCGAAAAGGGTTTCTCGACTGGGTGATTTGAGTTGGGCTGTTGTGAGTTTGATAGGTATAGCGCACCTCCAAGTGCGTTAGAGTTTTCTGTTTCGACCCTCCATGGGTCTCATCAGCGGTGCGGAATAGCACCGGACAGAGGGGCTTGCGCCCTACTCGGTTGGTTTCTTGACTGGGTTGTATGCAACCTGCACCCATGGGAGTTTGTACGAGTCGGTAGTGAACATGTCGAAGACCTTCACTGCGAACCTGTGCGAGAACGTGATCTGGCTCGACCCAGAGTCTCGTGCGTGTTCGAACGCCTCTCCGACGTGGTCGAAGAAAGTCTTGCCAATTGGCCTGACGATGACGTATTTGCCCCAGAGGGCTTTTCTTTCAGATTTGGGGAAGTCCTTGCGGGTTAGGACGAGGATTGGAGCTTTCATAATGCGTTCCTGTGGAAAGGGGGCTTGCGCCCCCGGTTGGTGTTAGATGTAAAGTGGGCTGTATTCGCCCGTTACGTTGACGGTGTGCTTGCGGTCTTCGGAACGCTTCGCCAG